>ERZ795056.361-NODE-361-length-59908-cov-15.855346_pt1 | contig 59908 bp, 52 predicted proteins | sample MGYA00375140_ERZ795056 | MGnify/ENA primary metagenome ERZ795056 (study PRJEB30185, sample SAMN05720227) | activated sludge metagenome | isolation source: Anaerobic digester | place: USA | collected 2015-03-09 ...
TCATTTTTTTTGTTGCATTACCTTTATAACACGCTCCAGGTTTCCTATTCTCCCATCCGATATCGGATTTTATTTCTCTTAATTTCTAAATCTCTTAATTTTTTTAAATTCCTAGTTAACTCAAATAACTCAATCAACCCAATCCCTCATTTCCTCATTTAACTCAATTAACTCAATTAACTTAATTAACTTAATTCCTCAATTAACTTAATCTACTCAATTCCTCATTCCCTCACTCCCTTATTTCCCCATTTAACTCAATTAACTTATTTCCTTTTCAACTCAATCACTCCATCCCTTCCTCTACCAATCCTTCTCCGTTTTATAATTCTGGTTTTGTTGTTCTTTTTCCATTTTTTCCCTGAGGTTTTTTTCTTTATTCTGCAAGGCGTTCAGCATACGTTCGGCATCTTCTTTTGATATTTGTTGTTTTTGCTGGTTTTGTTGGTTTTGCTGATTTTTGTCTTGCTTCTGATCTTTATTTTGTTGTTGCTGCTGTTGCTGTTGTTGCTGCTGTTGTTTCTGGTCCTGGTTTTGTTGCTGTTGCTGCTGTTGTTGCTGTTGCTGTTGTTTCTGGATCATCCTTTTGGCGTACTCCAGGTTGTATTTGGTTTCATTATCATTGGGCTTTTGGCGCAGCGCCTGTTTGTACGATTCCACGCTTTCCTGGTATTTTTTTTGCTGAAGCTGGCTGTTCCCGAGATTATGGTATGCTTTGGCGGCAATTTCTTTAGGAATATCTGATTCGGTAAGGTTTTGAAAAATCTTTTCCGATTCTTCGTATTTTCCCTGTTTGTACATGGCATCGCCGAGGTTGAAAAGGGCCTTCTGGTAATTGTTTTGCTTTTCGAGGGCTTTGCGGTAGCTTATTTCAGCTGATTTGTAGTCGTTTTTTTCAAAAAGTTTGTTGCCTGCCCTTAGCTCTTTCACCGCCGTTTGAGCAGGCACATGAGTGGTAATACCCAACAGTACTATGATTACTGTAAGTTGAAAACACCAACTTTTTATTCCTGGTTTACTATGTAAAACTGTCATTTTCATATTAAATCAGACTACGAAATTATATGTTTTTTTTCAAAAAGGTGTACGTTGCGTGTCAGGCGCGTTTTTCTTTCCAGTATAATCAGGTCGGCAATCAGGAGCAGCAAGGCTGCAATGACAAAATACATGTACGTATTGCGGTATTCTGAAAAAATCCGGGCTTCATATTCTTTCTTTTCCAGCTTGTTGATTTCGTCAAAGACCTTGTTCAGTCCGGCATCATTGGTGGTAGCTCTTACATAGGTCCCCTTGCCTGCAGCCGCCACCTGCTGAAGCATGGTTTCGTTAAGTTTGGTCACTACGGTATTACCTGAGTTATCTTTTTTGTATTCTATGTTAAATCCCGACATGCTCACCGGTATGGGTGCCCCTGAAGCAGATCCTATCCCTATGGTATAGGTCAGCAGCCCGTCGTTGGCGGCTGCACGCGCTGCCTCAATGGCATCGTCTTCGTGGTTTTCGCCATCAGAAATTACAATGATGACTTTTTTGTTTTTGCTGTTTTTGTCGAATGATACCCTGGCGAGGTTTATGGCTTCGCCAATGGCGGTGCCCTGTGCCTGCATTATATCAGGATTTGCTTCCGAGGCCAGCATCTTGGCTGCAGCATAGTCGGTGGTTACCGGCAGCAGCACCTGTGCTTTACCTGCAAAGACAATTATTCCGATCTGGTCGTCTTCAAATTTATCAACAAGTTTTGAGATAGCCATTTGCGACCGCACGATACGGCTGGGCTTGATATCCTGAGCCAACATGCTGTTGGAGATGTCGAGGGCGATGATGATGTCCAGGCCTTTTCTTTTTACCGAACTCATTTTTGAACCGATTTTCATATTAACAACGGCGAAAACCAACATGGCCAGGGCCAACATGAGCAGGACAAATTTTACTATAGGCCTGGAAGTCGAGTGGTCAGTGAGGATACGTTGCACCACGCCGGTATCGCCGAACTTTTGCATGGTATTTTTCTTCCAGCGTAACATCAGCAAAAACAGTACGATACATACCGGGATAAGTATCAGCAGGCATAATAATATGAGGTGATCAAATGCAACCATAGCCGTATCAGGGTATTTTTTTGAAAACAGTTAAACGCAGAACAATCTCCAGTACCAGCAGTCCCAATGCTGCCAGGATAAATACAAAATATTCGTCTTTTTTGTTTTGAAAACGGGTAACATCAATTTTCGATTTCTCCAGTTTATTTATTTCATCATAAATTTCTTCGAGTTTCTTTTTGTTGGTCGCCCTGAAATATTTTCCTCCTGTCATTTCGGCTACCTGCTGAAGCAATTTTTCATCAATTTGCACATCAATATTCTGATACTGTATGCCGAAAGACGTTTGGAAAGGGTAGGGCGCCTTTCCCATTTTTCCTACGCCGATAGTATAGACCCTGATGCCAAATTTTTTAGCAATTTCCGCTGCAGTGAGCGGATCGAGCGACCCGGTATTGTTGATACCATCTGTAAGCAGTATAATTACTTTACTTACAGCTTTACTTTTTTTGATGTGGAATACAGAAAGGCCCAGGCCATCTCCCAGGGCAGTGCCATCGGTTATCATACCGCTTTTTACCTGGCTGAAAAATGATTTCAGTACGGTGTGGTCAACAGTGAGCGGACATTGCAAAAATGACTCCCCGCTGAAAATTACCAGGCCGATGCGGTCGTCGGGGCGGCCGTCAATAAACTGCATGGCTACCTCTTTGGACGCTTCCAGTCGGTTGGGTTTGAAATCTTCGGCAAGCATACTGCCCGAGATGTCTAAGGAGATAAGGATGTCTATTCCCTCCACCCTGATGTCGCTTTTGTCTAGGCTGCTTTGTGGCCGTGCAATGATGAAAATCAGGAGGGCAATGAGCAGCATACGCAGAATGAAAGGCAGATGTATCAGCCGCTGCCTGAGCGTGGGAGGGATGTTTTCAATTCCCGCAGCAGACGAATAACCAATATCAGAGGTGCTGTTTTTGTGTTTATAAAAATAATGTATTATCAGAAGCGGGATGATGATCAGCAACAGCAGATACCACGGTTGTGCAAGATATATGTATAGTATGCTGAGTAACATTTCTTATTCAGTTTTTGGTTCTTCTTGAGGTTTCTGGCTATTGGGTTCGATAGTTGTACCGGCCTGAGCAGTAGCACTGGCTTTTGGCCTGGTGTTTTCCACAAACAGCACGCCGTTTTTCAGGCTTTGGTCGTGTTCGTCGGGCAGCGGGTTAAACTTTGCAAATTTTACCATATCTGCCAGGGTGAGTATTTTTTCCATTCTGTTTATCTCTTCCTGAGGTAACTGTGCCGCTTTTAGCGATGCAATGACGTCGGAAGTTATCATTTCCATGGCTTCCACCTGAAATTGTCCTTCCATATAGGTGCGGAGGATATCGGTCAGCCCGGAGTGAAATTCCTTGGTTTTGCCACTTTGCCAAAGTTTTTGTATGCGTAAGGCTTCCAGCTCGGTGAGGGCTTTTTCATAAGGAGGTATTTTGGGTTTTTGTGGCAACTGTATGATGGGTTCTTTTCTTCTGAGTTTGTGCCATACATATATTACGATACCGGTGATCAACAATACGGCAAACCCGAGCAACGCCCAGGGCAGTATTTCGCGCCAGGTCAAGGGTTCGCCGAGAGGCATTTTTATGTCTTTGAATTCCTTGGTGGTGTCAACAGACACTGTGTTAACATAAAGCATTATCGGATTGGTGCTGGCGTAATACGTGGTGGTGTCGTTGGCCTGCCGGTAAGAGAACACCATTGGAGGTATCACAAAAGTCCCCGAGTCGAATGATGAAATGTATAAGGTTTGTGAAAATGTGGTAAACTTTTTATCGGCAGAGACGGCGGTGTCCATTTTGGTGCGCGACACTACTTCCACTTCTTTGGTTAAGGTGTCGGCAATAACGGGCATTAAAGGAGTGGCTGCACTGGGAAATGTGAATTTGTAACTATATTTTACCTGGTCACCGATAAGTATATTGTTGGAATCGATGGAGGCGACGGCTTCGGGCTTTTGGGCAAAAACAGCCGCCGGCAGCCCGATGAGGAGCAGTATGACAAAAAAATCCGATAACCTTAATCCCGGTTTCATACCCTTAATATCTTGATTCACGTTTTTTAAATAATTTGATCAGCGGTTTGGTAAAGTCCTCGTCGGTGTTTACTTTGGCAACGTCTATGCGGCTTTTCACAAAAATGTCGTGAAGCATTTTTTCATGTTGCTGCCACCGGTATTTGTGTGTTTCCTGAAACTCTTTGCCCGACGTGTCTACCCAATAGGTCTGGTTGCTCTCGAAGTCCCTGATTTTCATGAGGCCTGCCCGGGGTAGTTCGCTTTCGCGTTTGTCCACTATTCTGATACCTATGAGGTCGTGCTTGCGGGAGGCAATTTTTATGGCATCCTGAAAACCGGTATCCATAAAGTCGGTGATCAGGAAAGCCGTGCACCGTTTTTTTATTGCATTGGTCAGAAAACGCAGGGGTTCTGAAAGTTTAGTGCCGCAACTTTGCGATTTAAAAGTAACCAGTTCGCGGATGATGCGCAATATGTGGGCCGTGCCTTTTTTGGGCGGGATAAACTTTTCTATCCGGTCGCTAAAAAATACCACGCCCACTTTGTCGTTGTTTTGTATGGCTGAAAATGCCAGCACAGCGGCTATTTCCGTGATTTTTTCGGTTTTCAGCATTTGCTGTGTGCCAAAATAATTCGATCCGCTGACATCTATAAGGAGCATCACCGTAAGTTCCCTTTCTTCTTCAAACACCTTCACATAGGGATGGTCAAACCTGGCGGTAACATTCCAGTCGATAGAGCGTATGTCGTCACCGTAGTTGTATTCGCGCACTTCGCTGAATGCCATACCGCGGCCCTTAAAGGCACTATGGTACTGTCCTGAAAAAATCTGGTTGGTTAGTCCACGCGACTTAATCTCAATTTTTCTGACCCGTTTAAGTAAATCTGCTGTTTCCACTTTCAACTAGCTACTTTTATCTTTTATCTTCCAATGCTCCGATCCGCCGTTGCGAACCAATCCCCCATCTGATTCCGTTATTCATCAAAACTATCATCTTTCCCCACTTCCTAATCCCCCAATCTCTCAATCTCTCAATCTCTCAATCTCTCAATCTCTCAATCTCTCATTTCCTCATTTCCTCAATCAACTCAATTAACTCACTTCCTCATTTCCTCAATCAACTTAATTAACTATCTTCCCCATTTCCTCATTCACTCAATTAACTTAATTAACTAATTCTCTCAATCTCCTAATCTCCTAATCTCTCCCTTCTTCACCTCCTCAATCAACTTAATTAACTCATTTCCTTGTTTCCTCTTTCCCCTTTTCCCTTTCCATCCTATGGCACTTCAACACTATTCAGAATCTCATTAATAATCTCTTCTGTTGTAATATTTTCGGCTTCGGCTTCGTATGTCAGGCCAATACGGTGGCGTAACACGTCGTGGCACACAGCCCTGATGTCTTCGGGATACACGTAACCTTTCCGTTTGATAAAGGCATAGGCTTTGGCGGCCAACGCCAGATAAATGCTTGCACGGGGCGATGCTCCATAGCTGATAAGACCCTGGAATTTTTTCAGGTTGTATTTGTCGGGGTAGCGGGTAGCAAACACAATATCGGTAATATAGTTTTCGATTTTTTCGTCAATATATACCTCCCGCACTATGGCCCTAGCCTTGATGATATCGTCGGTTTTAATGATAGGGCTGGTGGTGGCGGTTTTGTTACCGATATTTTGTCGCATGATAAGTTTTTCTTCTTCTTTGCTTGGATAGCCGATGACGACTTTCAGCATGAAGCGGTCCACCTGGGCTTCGGGCAGGGGATAAGTGCCTTCCTGTTCGATAGGATTTTGAGTAGCCAGCACAAGGAAAGGCTCGGGCAGTTTAAAGGTGGTATCACCGATGGTAACCTGGCGTTCCTGCATGGCTTCCAGCAAGGCGCTCTGCACCTTAGCCGGTGAACGGTTGATTTCATCGGCCAGGATGAAGTTGGAGAAAACAGGGCCCTGACGTACATTAAATTCTTCTTTTTTCTGGCTGTAAACCATGGTGCCAACCAGGTCGGCAGGGAGCAGGTCGGGTGTAAACTGTATGCGGTTAAACTTGGCGTCAATGGCACTGGCCAGCGATTTTATGGCCAGGGTTTTTGCCAGGCCGGGAACTCCTTCCAGCAAAATGTGGCCGTTTGACAGCAAGCCGATGAGCAGGCGCTCTACCATGTGTTTTTGTCCTACGATCACTTTCGACATTTCCATGCTAACCATGTCAACAAATGCGCTCTCGCGCTGAATACGATCATTAAGCTCTCTGATATCAATTATTTCCTGCATAATGGTATGTTTTTTTAGGGCACAAAATTAAAATCCTTACAAAAATTATTTCAAGTAAAATATTGTTAAAAAATGTTAATGTAAGCCTGAAACAGGCACCATATACAACTCATTTTTTTCTGATTTATTATATCAGGAAAAAATTTTTTTAAATACACAGGCTTTTATAACTTTGTGCATCAAAATATTCGGGCAAAAAACCTTTAAATCAATCCAAATGATAAAAAAAATTCTCTTTTCATTAGTCGCATTTGCTTTGTGTATTCATGCCGAAGCGCAATGGACAAACAAGACTATGGTTTTTGAAACGCTTTCCCGAAGCTACCGTGTTTACAAGTCTCCGAACTATAATCCTTCCGTGCCGGCTTCGCTGGTGATTACCCTGCATGGGCTGGGCGACAACATGACAAATTTCAGCCAGCTGGGATTTAATTATATTGCCGATACGGCCAACATCATTGTAGTATGCCCTCAGGCGGTCAATGATCCTTTGGTGGCTGCGGTGTTTGGTTACGGAACAGCCTGGAATTCGGGAGCGGGAATGTATTATAGCGGCAATTGGTATTTTCCAAATTCAAGTGTCAACGACATAGGTTTTATCCATGCCCTGGTTGATTCGGCCCGTGCCAGTTATTCTATTGATCCTTCACGCATGTATATCTGTGGATTCTCGATGGGAGGATTTATGACCGAGCGCATGGCCTTGCAGTCAAACCTTGATTTTGCAGCTTTTGCTTCAATGTCGGGAACGATAGGAGCAGGCATTAGTACCTATAATCCCGGGCGATCGGTTCCTATTGCACATTTTCATGGTACTGCTGATTCTACCGTTTATTATGTCGGTAATCAGTTTGGCATAGATCCCGATTCATTAATTCGTTTCTGGGTTGTGAACAATGGCTGCAATCCGGTTCCTGATTCTACCGGGTTTGCCGATACGGCCGCTGACAGTATCACCGTGGATAAATTTTCCTTTACCGGCGCCGGCCCTGACAATGAGGTGCTGTTTTACCGGATGAACGGCGCCGGCCATGAAGTGTTATATGAACCGGATAATGATATGACCGAAATACTTGAAATCTGGAAGTTTTTCAGACGGCATCAAAATGCTACGGCCTCGGTTGCCGAGCAGGTTTTTCAAAACGATATTTTTGTGTATCCCAATCCTGCTGCTGATTTTATCAATATCATCCTCCCCGAGACTGTTGGGAAAACAACCGTGGAACTGTTTACACTGCAAGGGACACTGGTATATTCCGCAACACCGGCCGGACAGTTTCATCATATCCCATTGCAATCCAGTGTGTTTCGCAACGGCATGTACCTGCTCAGGGTGAGCGGTCCCGGCGTCAATCTTGCCCGCCGCCTGGTTGTTCAGCATTAAAAGGGTTGTTATCTTTTTGAAATCCAGGGTGTTTAATAATATTCTGGATTTTTTTTTGATATGAAAAATAATTAATTTGGATTTTTATAGTTAAAATTATGGCCGGATATGTAACAAAAATAAATTTCGGAAGTCCTATTGTGCGATCATATAAATACTAAAATGAACTACATTAAAAAAATTGTCTTACTGTTTTTGTTACTGGGTGCTGGAACCCTTTATGCCCAGACACCGGGACGCGTTACCATCAAGGGTGTGATAAAAGATAAAGATAATAATGAGGCTGCTTTTGCTACCGTAATGTTGCTTAGCCCAAAAGACTCCACGCTGCAAAATTTTACTCAAAGCAACGAACATGGCGGATTTGCATTTAATAATGTAAGAAATACGGCCTACCTGCTGAAAGTTTCTCATATCAGTTTTTTGCCGCTGCAGCAATACCTGGCGCCTGCCAATACCAGCATCAACGACCTGGGTACCGTATCCATCAAACCTATCGCCAAGGAGCTTTTTGAGGTTGTTATACGCGAAGCCAAAGCCCCTTTATCTATCAGAGGCGATACGATCGAATACGATGCCACCACCTTCAGAGCGCCTCCGGGCTCTTCCGTTGAAGACCTGTTGCGGCGGCTGCCCGGTATCGAAGTGGATGCTTCGGGGAATCTGAAATCGCAGGGCAAAGACGTAAAAAGGGTATATGTGGACGGGAAAACTTTTTTTGGTGATGACCCTGCAGGAGCAACAAAAAATCTCGATGCCAATGCGGTGTCCAAGGTGCAGGTGTTTGACGAAAAGTCGGAACAGGCACAGCTCACCGGTGTGGATGACGGTGTGAAAGAAAAAGCCATGAACCTCGAGTTGAAAGATGAGTTTAAAAAAGGTAATTTCGGTAAAGTTACTGTAGCCGGCGGCGCCAATGAAGAAGGGGTACTACGGTGGGCAGGACGTGGCAATTTTAACCGTTTTGATAAAAAATCACAACTATCGTTTATTGGCTATGCCAACAATATAAATGAAACCGGTGTCAATTGGGAAGACTACAGTGAGTTTAAGGGACAATCCACCTTCGACCGTTACGATAACGGCGATTTTGGCTTCAGCTCAGGCAGGGGAAGATATTTTTATATGACCGAGGACGACTCTCCAATTAGCTATTTCGACGGACGTGGATTCACTAAAAACTATGGCGGCGGAGCAAATTATAACTTCGATAACAAAATCACCAAGTTCAATGTCTCTTATTTCTACAAAAATAACCAACAGGAGTACGACCAGTTTGACTATAAGGAAACTTTCTTTCAGGATAGCTCCTATTTTAATAACGACACCACGGATTATTCCGACACAAGACAAAGTCACACCGTTGCGGCTCGTATCGAACAGAATATCGATTCCAACAATGTGTTGATTGTCAAGGCTAATTTCAGGTACAATATCACAGGCAGGAACAACCTGAAGACAAGTTTTTATTCCGATGGCGCTAATGAGATTATCAACAACCTGCTTACCAATAATGCCTCGGATATCAATTCCTGGAAACTTAACAGTACCGCCATCTACAGACATAAGTTCAAAACAAAAGGACGTTCCTTTGCCGTTAGTGCCGCCTATAACATTAACCCCGGCAACGAAAATGAAAAATACTATTCCCGCAACATTCGCTTCATCCCTTCTTACGAGGAAGTGCTGCATCGATACTCTGACAGAGATTACAACAAACAACAGATAAAATCCAGCCTGCTGTACACTGAGCCGCTGTCGAAGAAGTTTTTTATGGAAGTGTTCTACAACTTTAACACCTCAAGCAATAAGGTAAACCGCCAGATTACGGACGCCATACACAGCGAAATACGGATCGACAGCCTGAGCGTTTATTATACCAACAAAGTGATGATCAACCGCCTGGGAACTGATTTTCGCTATTCCTACAACGGGCTGAATATCATGCTGGGCGTTGCCGGACAATACCTGACACTGAACGGGAAGTATGCCGTGGACGAAAACATGCCATTGATTACCGACCCTATTGAAAAAGATTATTGGAGCCTGTGCCCCAAATTCAATATTTCATATGAATTTCCAAACAATATGTGGCTTGAGTTTGATTACGGGTATGATGTAACCGAGCCTTCGTTTGATTATTTGCAGCCGGTACCCAGCGTATCCAATCCTCTTTATCGCACGGTGGGCAATATCAACCTGAAACCCGAACGTACCCACAATTTTGAGTTGGATTACAATTATTATAATCCGGCTACTTTCTCGCATGCCGGTATCAGCGCACAATACAGTTATTGCGCCAACAAAATTTCGTATAATCAAAACATGGTGTGGCTCGATTCGCTGGGAATAGTAACCGTATCTGCACCGGAGAATAATTCGGAGTCACATAGTATTAATTCCTGGGCATGGTTTGGTTATCCGATAATAAAAACAAAATTTACCAACGACTGGAGTGTGGGCTTCAATTATGATAACTATGGCTCTTTTGTTAATGAGGTTTTCAACCAAAATCACCAATACCGTTATAATCTGAACACTTCGTTCAGCATCACCCCCATCCAGCAGCTTGTAATTGCTTTGTCGGGAAGGGCTTCGCTGGCCGATGCCCGCCTGTCGATGAATTCGGAACGCAACCAGTTTTCGCAGACCTATAAAGCCGGATTATCAGTAAAATGGCAGTTTTTGACGAAAACATTTTTTGAAAGTAATTTTGATTATGAGTTTTACCGAAACTCACTTTATGGATACGAAAAGAATATTCCTGTCCTCAACGCCTCGATACGTCAGCTTATCGGAAAGAAAAACCATTTTGAAGTACGGGTGGCCGCTTTTGATATTTTCAATCAACGGCAATATGTGCAGCAATTTTCTTATCAAAACTATTACGGGCGCAGTGTGGCCGAAACGCTTGCACGATATTTTATGCTAAGCGTTAGTTACAATATCAAGGGATACGAAACGAAAATTAAAAAAGACAGGCATTTCTGATAATCAACATAATCAATACCGTATGAAAAAAATTCTCTTAGCAATAGCTTTTCTTGCCTTTTTCGGAGTGTGTTTTAAAAGTTTCGGGCAGCAAGCAGGCAAAATAAAATACCTCACTACCTATAACTGGGTAAAGATGCTTAACGCCTGCGACTACCTGAGCAAAGAAAGCAAAGAACGAACGGCTTATATGTGGGGCAACCGGTCGGAATGGAAGATATATAGTATTTTATATTTTTCGGATACTCAATCACGTTTCGAGGATTCTGAGGAAAGTCCCGATGGCGATCGCGGCGGGTACCAAGGCAGAAAAGAAACGTTTTTTATGATTCATAATTTTAAAGATCAGACTTATGTGCATGCGTTGGAAATGCTTGGAAAAACTTACCTGATCTCCGATTCCCTGAAAATGCCCGACTGGAAAATCAAGAACGACCTGAAAGAGGTGGCCGGCCATGTGTGTATGAATGCCACGCTGAAGGATACCCTTCGCGGACAGAAAATCGTGGCCTGGTTTGCCCTGGATATGCCGGTACAGGCTGGCCCCGACCGGTTTTTCGGATTGCCCGGAATGATACTCGAAGTGGATATTAACAATGGTGCTGAAGTACTGACTGCCGAAAAAATTGAAAATGTTTCACTGACTAATGAGTTTGAATTACCCAAAAAACTCAAAGCCAAAAAACTCAATGGCACTGAGTACATGGCTATTCTCAAAAATTTCTATGAAGACAAACGCAAGGCCGAAGAATTTCCATGGGGCGTCAGGTATTGATTTCGGTGTGTATAACAGGTCGGGTTGACCCCATCAAAGGAAATTCCCGGAACCACCAATCATTTGCGGATTCTCCGGGTTTCTTTTGGCGGACCGAAGAATATGGGTGTTTTACTTGAATTTTTCGGCTGGGCAGAAGCAGCAGGCAGATATCAAAGTGAGGAGGCCGGCCGTGTTACTATACCATCTGCCAACTTTCACGGCAAGGCATAAGCCGAAAAAAATTTCCACACATCACCTTCGGGTAATGGTGCCTGTACAGATACACGTTCCCGGCTTACCGGATGTATAAAATCAATTTTCACGGCATGCAAACATATCGATCCATCGCGGTTGCTGCGGTCAAAGCCGTATTTGAGGTCGCCTTTGATAGGACAACCTAAGGCCGCCAATTGGGCGCGTATCTGATGGTGGCGGCCGGTCATCAGGTCGATTTCCAGCAAAAAATATTGATCGCTGTTGCCAATCATGCGGTAACAAAGCTCGGCCAACTGAGCATTTTCAACTGGTACGTGATATACCACACTTTTGTTTTGTTTCGGGTTTCTTAAAAGATATTGCGAAAGTACACCGGCATCCTGCGGTGGCTTGTTTTTAACGATAGCCCAATATGTTTTTTTTAATTCGTGTTTTTTCAACATCTCGTTCAGGCGCACTAGGGCTTTGCTGGTTTTTGCAAAAACCACCGTGCCGCTCACCGGACGGTCGATGCGGTGTACAACACCCAGAAAAGCTTCACCGGGCTTGTGGTATTTTTGTTTTAAAAACAATTTTATTGCCAACTCCAGCGAATCATCGCCCGACAGGTCAGGCTGAACCAATTGTGATGGTTTTTTATTGATGATTATCAGGTGGTTGTCTTCATACAAAATTTGCGAGGCAATATCAAACGACATGGTTAATATTGCTCTTTTTCGTTTGGGAAATCTCTTGATTTCACATCCTTGATATACGCCGTAACGGCTCCAAGCACTTCTTCCTGGAGGTTATGGTAGCGACGCAGAAAACGCGGCGAAAACTCCATATTCAGTCCCAGCATATCGTGCAATACCAGCACCTGTCCGTCTACTTCTCCGCCTGCACCAATACCTATTACAGGGGTTTTTACTTCGCGGGTAACCTGTGCGGCTAATTTGGCGGGAATTTTTTCCAGAACTATCCCGAAACACCCAACCTCATCAAGCAGGCGGGCATCCTCTATCAGTTTCTGGGCTTCTTTTTCTTCGGTGGCACGCACCACGTAAGTCCCGAATTTATGGATGGACTGTGGCGTAAGCCCCAGATGCCCCATCACAGGTATGCCTGCCGAGAGTATCCTTTCCACCGATTCAAGCACTTCGCGTCCGCCTTCCAGCTTTACTGCGTCGGCTCCTGTTTCTTTCATTATCCTGATAGCCGATGACAAGGCTTCCATGGAATTTCCCTGATACGTGCCAAACGGAAGGTCAACAACTACCAGGGCGCGCGTTACGCCCCGCATTACCGAGGCGGCATGATATATCATCTGGTCGAGCGTTATGGGCAGGGTGGAAGAGTGCCCGGCCATCACGTTCGATGCCGAATCTCCCACCAGAATGATGTCAATTTCAGCTGCATCAAGAATTTTAGCAAAAGAAAAATCATAGGCCGTGAGCATGGCAATTTTTCTTCCGCGCAATTTCATTTCACGCAACACGTGAGTGGTAATCTTGGCAATTTTTGCTGGTTCTGTGGTCATAATTTTGGATTATTTTATTGCAAAGTTACCAAATCATATAATAAATCCGCACTTTCATTGTTTTTTTATACGATAATTAAATAATATAGCACTCTTTCGGCCAAAATTGTTACTTTTGTGTCAAATTAATCAACAATATGCGTAAAGCAATTCTTCCTGTTCTCCTTATTTTATCATTGTTTTTAAATTCTTGTAAGACCGATTTTGACATCAATGCCGAGAAAAAAGATATCGCTATCGTTTATGGCTTGTTAGACCAGACACAACCGGTGCAATATGTTAAAATCACCAGGGCCTTTCTGGGCGAAGGCAATGCCATTGAAATGGCTTCCGATGCGGCTTTGAGTTCTTATGGAAACGACCTGGAAGTTACCATTACGCAGATTTCAAACGGCAACGAAGTCAACACCTTTGTCCTCGAAAAAACAACCATCGCCGACAAAGATTCAGGGATGTTTTATTATCCTGCACAGGATGTTTATCGTTTTATTCCCGGCCAGCAACTTGCCGCTGCTGACTCGTTCCGTCTCAAAATCAGGAATCTGGTTACCGGCAATCAGGTTACCGCTGCCACCAACCTCATTCACGACTTTTCCATCATGAAGCCTTCCTACAACCCCGAAAACCCCCTGCTCGGTTTGGTGGGCTCTAATCTTGCCTATAACACCCTGGAAGCTTCCTGGAAATCAGGCAAAAACGGACGCGTTTACGAACCCTGGTTCCGTTTTCATTATCGCGAGGTGAACCTCACCACACATGATACTACTGATAAATTTGTGGATTGGCACCTGAGCACGGTAAAATCCGAAACGCTCAAGGGCGGTGAAACCCTCCTGACCAACTATAATTCAGAAGATTTCTATCGCCGTGTGGCTGCCGAGGTCCCGGTTGATTACAATGTGGTCCGTCTCATCGGTATGGTGGATTTCGTTATTTCTGCCGGTGCCGACGAATTGAGCATTTATATCGACCTTAACAAACCATCGAACAGCATTATTCAGGAAAGACCGCTCTATACCAATATCGGCAACGGCCTCGGAATTTTTTCTGCACGCTACACCAAAAAACTTACCTATAACCTTACCTCTTTTTCAATCGATAAACTTATGCACGGTGAATACACCTCAGAGCTTAATTTTCAATAATTAAAAAAAATTTCCTTTAATTTTGTTTTCATAAAAAATAATTTTGTACTTTTGCACTCCAATTTAATATCAAAGAAAAATGTATCTAACAAACGAAGTAAAGAAAAATATCTTCAAACAATACGGGAAATCAGAGTTTGACACAGGATCAGCTGAAGGACAGATTGCATTGTTTACACTTAGGATTCAGCACCTTACCGAACACCTCAAAAAAAATGATAAAGACAGCTTTACCCGCAGATCGCTGGTGCGTCTTGTCGGTAAAAGAAGGTGCCTGCTCGATTACCTCAAAGACAGAGATATTAATCGTTACAGGGCAATCATTAAAGAACTCAAAATAAGGAAATAAATACCATCACGTTGAAAAAGGCAATGCAAATTGCCTTTTTTTATTTAAAGAGGCATATTAAAATTTAAAGAGGCATATTAATTAAAAAAAACTAAAAATTATGAATGGAATAAATAAATCGTTTGATATAGGCGATGGAAGAATGATAAATCTTGAAACCGGCAAGCTTGCCAAACAGGCAGATGGTTCGGTAGTTGTAAAAATGGGCGATACCATGTTGCTGGCAACGGTGGTGTCAAAAAAAGAAGCCGGAGAAAATGTTGACTTCATGCCCCTCTCTGTTGATTACCAGGAAAAATACGCAGCCACCGGCCGTTTCCCTGGAGGTTTCTTCAAACGCGAAGCCCGCCCCTCGGAATATGAAATATTGGTATCTCGCCTTATCGACAGAGCTTTGCGGCCCCTCTTCCCCGATGACTATCACGCTGAAACACAAGTATTGGTAACTCTGATATCCGGAGATAAAGAATGTATGCCCGACGCACTCGCATGCCTGGCAGCTTCTACAGCCCTTACCATATCCGACATCCCTTTCAACGGACCAATCTCCGAAGTGAGAGTGGGAAGAATCGATGGCAAATTTGTTGTTAACCCCAGTACCTCCGACATTTTATTATCTGATTTTGACATTATGGTGGCTGCCTCTATGGACAACATCGTGATGGTGGAAGGCGAAATGAAAGAAGTTTCTGAAAACGACCTTCTTGAAGCTCTCAAATTTGCTCACGAAACTATACGTATCCAATGCCGTGCGCAACTCGAACTGGCCGCCATGATTGAAAAGTCAAAAGCCAAACGCGAATACTGTCACGAAACCAATGACGAAACACTGAGAGAGAACCTCAGAAACTTCGCCTATCAGAAAATTTATGATGTTGCCAGCCAGGCAACCCTCAAGCACGAACGCACCGAAGCTTTCGAAAAAATCAAAGCCGATTTTATTCTTACTATACCCGAAGAAGAACGTGCTGCCAAAGAAGCTATGATCAACAGGTATTATTTTCAGGTGGAAAAAGAAGCCGTTCGCAACATGATGCTCAACGACAGAAAACGTCTCGATGGCCGTAAACTCGACCAAATAAGACCTATCTGGTGCGAAGTGGATTACCTGCCCGCAGCCCACGGATCCTCCATTTTTACACGCGGGGAAACACAGTCACTCACCACCGTTACCCTGGGTACCAAACTTGACGAGCAGATTATCGATGGCGTGATTTTCGACGGAAAAAACAAATTTATGCTCCACTATAATTTTCCGCCTTTCTCCACCGGAGAAGTGAAAATGATGCGCGGAACAGGCCGCCGCGAGATAGGCCACGGCAACCTCGCACACCGGGCACTTAAAAATATGATTCCCTGGGGCGAAGAAAATCCCTATACCATTAGAATAGTATCCGACATCCTCGAATCAAACGGATCCTCCTCCATGGCTACCGTCTGCGCCGGCACCCTGGCACTGATGGATGCCGGAGTAAAACTTAAAAAACCCGTGTCTGGCATTGCTATGGGCCTCATCAGTGGCAGCGAAGGAAAATATGCTATCTTGTCCGACATCCTAGGCGACGAAGACCATCTCGGCGACATGGACTTTAAAGTTACCGGTACCCGCGATGGCATCACAGCCTGCCAGATGGATATCAAAGTTGATGGCCTGTCGTATGAAATACTTTCCGAAGCCCTCAGCCAGGCCCGCGCAGGACGTTTTCATATCCTCGGCGAGATGGAAAAAACCATTTCTGTGCCCCGTGCCGACTATAAACCCCATGTACCCCGCATAGTGCAAATGACTATCCCCAAAGAATTTATCGGCGCTGTCATTGGCCCGGGCGGAAAGATCATTCAGGAAATACAGAATTCTACCGGTGCTACTATTGTTATCGAAGAAGAAGGTGAACTCGGAATCGTGGACATCGTTTCCAGCGATAAGGAATCTACCGACAAAGCTATCAATTGGATCAGGAAAATTGTTGCTGTCCCCGAAGTGGGAGAGGTATATACCGGAAAAGTCCGTAACCTCCAGCCTTTTGGCGCCTTTATCGAGATACTCCCCGGGAAAGACGGTTTGCTCCACATTTCTGAGATTGACTGGAAACGTACAGAAGACGTGGAAAAAGTATTCAAAATTGGTGACGAAGTGCAGGTAAAACTTATCGAAATAGACAAAAAAACCGGCAAACTGAAATTGTCACGAAAAGCCTTATTGCCTAAACCTCCCCAGCAACAATAAGCAGGAAAACTTTTCTTCATTTTCAGGCAACCTTTTTTTATACACAGCTGTCTTTAATAAGATAGAGGTAAACGATTGGTGCAGTTTTATTTGCATACGTTGATTATCACTAAGGATTTGGCGATAAATTTATTTAAAGATAAATTTTATGAGACAGCTAAAGATAGTTAAACAGGTTACCAACCGCGAAACGGCTTCCTTAGACAAATATTTGCAGGAAATTAGTAAAGTGGAACTCATATCCCCTGAAGAGGAAGTGATATTGGCTCAACGCATTAAGCAAGGCGACCAGGCAGCCCTGCATAAGCTGACAAGGGCAAATCTGCGCTTTGTAGTATCTGTGGCCAAGCAATACCAAAACCAGGGCCTTAGCCTCCCCGATCTCATCAACGAAGGGAATGTAGGCCTGATAAAAGCCGCACAACGATTTGACGAAACCAAAGGGTTTAAGTTTATCTCATATGCGGTGTGGTGGATACGGCAATCCATTCTGCAGGCCATCGGCGAACAATCTAGAATTGTTCGTTTGCCATTAAACAAAATAGGTACCTTAAACCGCATCAACAAAGCTTACACCCTTTTTGAACAGGCCAATCAGCGCGAACCTAACTCCGACGAGATTGCAGAAATTCTCAATGTGTCCGAAACAGAAATAAAAGACTCGTTACGTAACAGCGGCAAACACATATCCATGGATGTCCCTATCGTCCCCGATGAAGATACCACCATGATGGACACCCTCAAAACCGATGAACTGTTTGGTCCCGATACAGGATTGATACTGGATTCGTTACGTATTGAAATTGAAAGGGCTTTTTCTACCCTTACTTTACGGGAAGCAGAAATTCTCAGGTACTCTTTCGGGCTGAAAGGAAACCTTCCGCTCACACTTGACGAGATAGCCCGGAAATTTGACCTGACGCCGGAACGTGTCCGCCAAATCAGGGAAAAATCAATTCGTAAACTGAAAATCACTTCTCGTAGCAAAAATTTAAAATCTTATCTGGGTTAATCAGGCTTTAGTTTGTATATTTGTCTGAACAAAAATTTGACTAATGGCCTGTAAACTCTCCCCCTCTATTCTATCTGCTGATTTTGGCATACTTAAGGAACAGATTGGTATCATCAACGAAAGCAACGCCGACCTTATCCATGTGGACGTAATGGATGGCGTGTTTGTCCCCAATATTTCTTTCGGATTTACCATTTTGGACTCGCTGGTTAAATATGTCCGCAAACCCCTGGACATTCACCTGATGATTGCTGATGCAGACAAATACCTCGAACGTTTTGCAGGATACAAACCCGAATACCTTACCGTACATCTCGAAGCCTGTCCGCACCTGAACAGGACCGTCCAAGCTATCAGATCATTGGGTATTAAAGTTGGCATTGCCCTAAATCCGCATACCCCTGTGTCGATGCTCGACGAAATAATTCCCGAAACGGATCTGGTGCTCGTGATGTCGGTAAATCCTGGGTATGGCGGGCAAAAGTTTATAGCCAGTTCCCTGCAAAAAATACGCAAGACCAAAGCCCTGATAACAGAAAAAAATGCATTTGCGTCCATCGAAGTAGATGGTGGGGTAAATTCTAATAATATAAAACAGTTGATTGAGGCTGGCGCTGACATCATTGTAGCGGGTAACGCTGTTTTTGGTGCAGCCGATATTAAGGAGGCTATTAACGAATTAAAAAGTTGCTGCCTGTAAATTATAAGAACTGTTTTTTTTGGATTTATTTATAGTAATTTCATCAAAAACGAAAGTCTTTTCTCGAATTATGTAAATGAACTAAATGTCAACTTTTTTCTGAAGATGAAATATTGCAAGCAATTGACATTACATGTGTTTGGAGTTTTTTTACTGCAGTTTTTTCTTTATGTGGAAAGTCAGGCGCAACATGTAGTGAATAACGGTGCAGGCATTGTGGTTTCAGATGGTGCTCATGTGGTGATCTGTGGAAGTTTCTTCAACCTCAACGATGGTGTTTCTGACGGAAAATTGGACCTTGATGGAACGGTCATTGTAAAACGTAACTGGATTAACAAAGCCAACAACGAAGTGATGGTTTCTGCTGGTTCCGGCCCTGTGGGAAAGGTGATTATGGATGGTTCTGTCAATCAGTATGTTTCGGGTACGCATTCCACGCTGTTTGAAAACCTGGTTCTGAAAAATGCAAAAAAAACTCTGGATATCACTGGTTGTAAAGTGAACGATACCTTGTTTGTAGATGCTATCCTTGATCTGAACTCCCGCAAAATCAAACTCCTGAGCTCAAACCCTGCTGCGTTAACTCATATCAGCAAATACATACAAAGTGAAACTAACAGCCTCGAAGGACTGGGAGAGGTGGAATGGTATATCGGTCAGGAAACCGGCTCTTATAAACTGCCTTTCGGCAGCGGTTTCGATAGCACGGCCGATGTGTCAGTTGTATTGACTACCACAAGCCCAGGTTCGCCTGCAGGAGGCTCCATCAGTTTTGCAACTTATCCTGTCGTTTGCCAGAATGTTCCTTTGCCTGCGGCAGTCGATCAGCTCGACCGCGGACATGAATTTGTTGCCGACCGTTACTGGTTGGCAGAGCCTTTTTATTCTGATAAACCAGAGGTTGATTTGGTGTTGCAGTACCGCGAGCAGGACATCAATCCGGAGTGCAATAGCGGCTTGAAGGAGATGGAAATGAAAGCTATCCGTTATAATCCGGATATATTCAGCTGGGACGATATGGATCCTGCCGGAACAACAGATGCTGATGCAAATAAGTGTTATGTTGGAAGTGTTTCGCCCGAAAATTTCTTTGGTTCCTGGTGCTTGGTGAGTGATTCCCGGAACTGGGAGATATTCTTTCCTAATGCTTTCACTCCTAATAGCGATGGCACCAATGACTTTTTTTCTCCGATAGGTCAAAACCTGGATAAACTTGAAATAAAGATGTACATTTACGACAGATGGGGAGGCTTGATTTATGAAATGAATACTTTGGACAGCCCTTGGGATGGAAAGCATAGATTGAGCAAAAAATTGTGCCCGCAGGGAATTTATACCTGGGTGTTTTTTGTAAAGGATTTTGACGGGAAAGAATATAATTATAAAGGAATAGTTGCATTGATATAAAAAATAATATAATGAAAACCTATATGCGTTTGATCTTATGGCCAATTTTTATGGTACTTTTAGCGAACACGGTTTTTGCTCAAAACAATGTAGGCATCAATGCCACTGGTGCTCTGCCTCATCCAAGTGCAGCGCTCGACGTGGATGCCAGTGACAAGGGCGTACTGATACCGCGTCTGACCACTTTTCAGCGCCTGTCAATTCCTAATCCTGCTAATGGCTTACTGGTTTACGACACCGATGAGAAATGTGTATTTTACTTTGATCAGACCACTACCTGGTTGTCTTTGTGCGCTGGGCAAGGAATTATCGGTGTAACCGGGGCTACAGGCCCGATGGGTCCGCAAGGTCTTACTGGCCCCCAGGGTGCCCAGGGCATTCAGGGGACTCCTGGTCCTGCTGGCCCCACAGGTCCACAGGGTGTCCAGGGTATTGCAGGAGCTACAGGGCCTGCAGGTTCGGCAGGTGCTACCGGTCCTCAGGGATTGCCAGGGCCAACGGGTGCTCAGGGTCCGCAAGGAATAGCAGGAGTTACGGGCCCTGCAGGTTCGGCAGGTGCTACCGGTCCTCAGGGATTACCAGGGCCGACGGGCGCTCAGGGACCGCAAGGAATAGCAGGAACTACCGGCCCTGCAGGTTTAGTAGGTGCAACCGGCCCTCAGGGATTACCGGGGCCAACAGGCGCTCAGGGTCCGCAAGGAATAGCAGGAACTACGGGCCCTGCCGGTTCAGCAGGTGCAACCGGTCCTCAGGGATTACCAGGACCAACGGGCGCCCAGGGGCCTCAAGGTACAGCAGGAGCAACAGGCCCTCAGGGATTACAGGGGCCAACGGGCACCCAGGGACTGCAGGGAATAGCAGGGGCTACGGGTCCTGCAGGTTCGGCAGGTGCAACCGGTCCTCAGGGATTGCCGGGGCCGACAGGCACTCAGGGGCCGCAGGGAACAGCAGGTGCTACGGGCCCTGCAGGTTCAGCAGGAGCAACGGGTCCTCAGGGATTACAGGGGCCAACGGGCGCTCAGGGACTGCAGGGAATAGCAGGTGCTACGGGTCCTGCAGGTTCGGCAGGAGCAACCGGTCCTCAGGGATTACAGGGATCGACCGGCGTCCAGGGACCGCAAGGTATAACGGGGGCTACAGGTCCGGCAGGTGCTCAGGGAATGCAAGGAACTACCGGCCCTACAGGAATTCAGGGGCTGCCTGGTACCACTGGACCGTCAGGAGCAACAGGAGCAACAGGTCCTGTATGCAATGTTACTGCCCATGATTTCAATGCCAACGGAACATCTTTTGTTACAGGTTGTTCGGGACAAATAAATTCGTTAAAGGGAGCGTGGCTTACCACTTTAAATTCCGGACTGAATACTGCAACAAATAAACTTGGCACTACCGATTCGGTACCTATAGATATTTATACCACAAATGTATTACGTGGCAGAATTTCGCCCAAAGGAGAATTTACCTGGGGTGCCACAGGAACACCATTGACCAGGGATTTGTTTTCATCAGTGGCCACTGCCAGTTTCCCATGGGCCATAAACGGCTATACCGGCATCTCTTCCGCATCTGGAGCTATTTATGGTTATGCGAACGGAACAGGAACCAGCGCCATCTCTTGCATTGTGGGTGAATATAACGGCGACCAGTCGGCCGGTGCAGGTGTCAGAGGTAATACCCTGTTTAATGAAGGTAGGGGTGTGCATGGTATGGAAACTTCCTATCTTGGATGGGCCGGGTATTTTGACGGAGATGTATTTACCAGCGGCTCCTATTATCCTTCCGACAAAAAAATTAAAAAGAATATCAAAACTATTGCCGACCCGATAAATAAACTATTGAGTATCAGGGGTATAGAATATGATATGCGGGTGGATGAGTTTCCTGGTTATTCTTTTGATAAAAGACACAAATACGGCGTGGTGGCTCAGGAATTGGAAGAGGTCTTTCCCGATATGGTGGCTGAAAAAAGTATCTTTACCACTAATTGCACCAAAGGCAATACAAAGCCTGTCGAATCTATGAGAATAAAGACCGTTAACTATAGCGAACTTATTCCTGTATTGATTGAAGCGGTCAAAGCACAGCAAGGGATTATTGAGGAGCTTAAGAAAAAAAATGAAGATTTGGAAAAGCGGATTAGGAATCTTGAATAGAACCTTATTAATATATAACGGACTATGTTCAAGTTTTAATTCTTTAGGTTTTTTCCAAAATATCATATAAAACCCAGATTTTCCAATAGGAGTATTATGAACTCAATGAAGCGTGTGAAATGTTGTGTACTGAAACTGCCTGCCCCGCATTGAGTGTCGGGGAAAATATGAGTCTTCGGCAGACAGGCCTACATGGAAATTTTACATTTTTTAATTCCATAAAATGGTTGGTCTCTTCGTTGATTTGTTATTGTAGTATTTAAACTTTTGCATAAAAAACCTGAAAGTACTTACTGGTTTTTCTATATAATCATATTCTGATTATTATCCAGTAAAAAATTGTTATTTTGCATCAGTTAAGAAATAGTATATTGCATAGAATTATGAAGAATTCGCCGTTTTTTTGGTTTCTTGTTAAAAATTCTGTAATTGAAAAATCAGAAGCGTTCCCAATGAATTTTTATACATATAGCGGACTGGCAATTCTTTATAAAAATAAAGATATCGATGAAATAAATGCTGAAATCAGAGAACTGATTCGTAAAGGATCCAGAAATCCTTTAGCGATTTATTTGTCAAAAAAAATAAAAATAACCCCTGCTGATCCCATCATATGTTCAGCAACAATTTATCCATTGAACAAACAGCATGAGATTAATAAAAAGTCCGCAATGGCCTGCTTCCCAATTAAGAATTATAAAAAACACACAGATGTAAATAACCATTTATTAAATCAACTTTCCGAATACTTTATTTACAATGGTTTTTTCCCGAATAAGGAGGTTGCTGTCGAAATCATTGATTTCACCCCAGGTGTTTATTCTGCTGATTTTTTTCTTCTTTTACAAAATTTGGGTATCAGGAATTATATTGTGCCATATTCTCAAAAAAATTTCTTGTATATAAAAGAAATAATTCATGAGGTTTGCAATACTCCAATAAATAACACTGCCCCAGAACCTGAACTGATTAATCAATGGCGTATCCGTATTAATGCCCTCGACAAAATTATGATTGATACTTTAGTTAAGCGGATGCAGATCGTCCGTGAAATGGGCAAATACAAAAGGCAAAATAACTTACCATATTTTCAAGCAGAACGCTGGCATGAAATCCTTTCATCGAGAAAGAAAAACGCTAAAGAAGCAGGACTGGATGAACAACTTGTTGAAAAGATTTTCACAGAAATTCACCTCAATAATTTGAAAACGATGCTTGATGATGAAAATTAGGCCAGGCCGTTGTTTTTCATCAAATCTTCGATATCGTTAATTTCTTTTGGTATGGGTTTGCCGAGAACTATATTTCCCGTTTCTGTTACCAGCACATCGTCTTCGATGCGTATGCCGCCAAAGCCAAGGTATTCTTCTACTTTATCGTAATTGATGAATTCGGTGAACTTATTCTCTGACTTCCAAAGTTTAAACAGTTCGGGGATGAAATATATTCCCGGTTCCACTGTCACTACAAAGCCTGGCTGCAGCCGTCTTCCGAAACGCAGGTAGGCCGTGCCAAACTGGTCTATTGGGCGCACTTCTTCGTCGTAACCTACGTAAATCTGTCCGATGTCTTCCATATCGTGCACATCCAGACCCATCATGTGTCCCAGGCCATGAGACAGGAAAAAAGCATGTGCACCCTGTCTTACCGCTTCGTCGGTATCGCCCTTCATCAAACCGAGTTTTTTCAGGCCGTCTGCAATGACTTTACAGGCAAGCAAATGAACCTCCTGGTATTTCACTCCGGGCTTGATAGCCGCAATGGCTGCCAGTTGTGAATCCAGCACTATCTGGTAGATTTCTTTTTGTTTTTGCGTGAATGAGCCGCTGACAGGCACCGTGCGGGTGTGATCGGTGGCGTAGTGATCAGGTGTTTCAAAGCCGGCATCTATCAGCAGCAGGTCCCCCTCCTTCATGTGATTGCTGTGATCATGTCCATGCAATATCTCACCCCTGACCGACAATATGGTTGGGAATGATAAAGCCCCATTGTTGGCGCGTGCAATGCCCTCCATTTTTCCGGCTACTTCGTATTCGTAAATGCCAGGTTTTACCATTTTTATGGCTTTGGTAAACATCTCGTAAGCGGTTTCCATGCCTTTTTCAATGGTGCCTATCTCTTCAGGGCCTTTCATACACCGTAGTTTTATTACGGCCTGAATCAGTTCCATGGAGGCATTTTCCTTTAGTTTTTCCGTTGGTATGTCCAGCAACTGGGCCAGAAAAATTTTTGTGTTAGGGTTGTAGGGTGGCAGAAAATGCAGACAGCGGTTTTGTTTTTTTGCTTCCAGGATATATTTTGCGTATGCTGCAAAAGGTGCGGAATCGGTTATGCCAACTTGTTTTACTTTTTCGGTCAGCAGAGGCAGCGGCCCTGTCCAAATTATGTCCTCTATATCTACATCATCGCCGAAAATTATTTCCTTGCCGTTGTCAATATCAATGATAGCGGCCATTCCGGGCTCGTCCAGGCCAAAAAAGTACAAAAACGTACTATCCTGCCTGAAATGATAGGCGTTTTGAGGGTAGTTCATCGGCAATTCGGTATTGCCTGTAAATAGGAGCAGTCCGTTTTTGAACAGGTTCTTTAATTCTTTTCTCCTTTCGGTATAAACACTGGCTGAAAACATATTTTTAAGTTTTAGAATGATAAATAATTAGTTGAATTTTGATGTGTTGATATTATTCCACTTTCGGACTTCTCCGGGCTGTCATGTCGGCTTACTTCATCATGAGTCTTTCAATGTCGTCGGCTTCCACAGGAATGTTTTTCATCAGGTCCACAGGCCCTTTTTCGCTTACCAGAATGTCATTTTCGATGCGGATACCTATCCCTTCTTCTTTGATATATATGCCGGGTTCGCAGCTCAGGACCATCCCGGGTTTCAGTTCTATTTGCCGTGTGCCCACATCGTGTACATCCAGCCCGATAAAATGAGAATTGCCATGCATATAATATTTAAAATACAGTGGATTATCCGGATCCTGGTTTTGCACATCCTGGCGTGAAAACAGTCCGAGGTTTATCATTTCTTCTTCCAGGAGCAAGGTAACAGCTTTGTTGATTTTTTCGATGGTGGTGCCGGGGACGATGAGGTTTTTTGCCTGTTTTTGCACACGCAACACCGCATTATAGCAATCTTTCTGACGTTTGGTAAATTTGCCGTTGGCAGGGATGGTACGCGAAAGGTCAGCAGCGTAATTGCCATATTCGGCGCCGATATCAAATAATACCAGGTCGCCGTCTTTGATTTCTATATCATTTTTTATGTAATGCAACACGCAGGCATTAATCCCCGAGGCGACAATAGGAGCATAGGCGTGGCCTGACGCACCGTTACGCACAAACTCATGGGTTATCTCGGCTTCTGCTTCGTATTCCATCATTCCCGGACGCAGCCTGTCGAGCATCCTTCTGAAAGCTTTTTCGGTGATATCGCAGGCCTGCTGTATCATGTCAATTTCTTCGGGCTCTTTGCAAAGACGGCATTCGGTAATAAGAGGGTGGAGGCGCTCAAAATTATGCAAAGGGTATTCTTCTTTCAACCGCCTTGAAAAACGCAGGTCGTTGGACGGTACATCAGCAGAAAACCGGGCATTTTCATAAACATTGAGGTATATGTTCTCGGCCCGCAGCACGAGGTCTTTCAGCATGTCTTCAAAACTGTCAAGCCATTTTACATTGCTAACTCCAGAAACATTGCGGGCCTGTTCCAGGGTGTATTTGTGGCCGTACCAGGTAACCATTTTGTCGTTGGTCTGCACCGTGAAAACAAGTTCGCGCATTTCTTCCCTGGGATGATCAGGAAAAAGACACAAGATGCACTTTTCCTGGTCGAGACCGCTCAGATAAAACATGTCGGAGTTTTGGCGGTAAGGATGAAACTGGTCGCCATTTCTTTGGTATTCATCACTCGAAAGAATAATAGCCAGCGAATTTGGCTTTAACTTCCGGGCAAGTTTTTGGCGGTTGCGGATGAATAATTGAGAGGGGATTTGTTTGTAACGCATTTATAAAAATTTTTTTATTAATAAAAAATTCACTTTTTATTTGGAAAAGTCATTGTAACAGATATCTTTGTATCGTAAAATACAAAGAAAAATAATTTTTAGTAATATAGCACGTTTTTTCAATATTTTTTCAAAACAGAATGTTATGAGCAAATTTTTCATGTATTCTTCCATTACAAAAAAAATTTTGATGGGTATCTTTGGGCTTTTTTTAGCCCTTTTCTTACTGATACATCTCACGGTTAACCTTTTGATGCTGGCCGGCGACGATGGCAGGCTGTTTACTGAAGCTTCGCATTTCATGACTACCAATATTCTTATTAAAATTGTGGAATATGTATTGTTTGCGTCGTTTTTTCTACATATACTGATTGGTATAGTATTATTTATTCAAAATTGGTTTTCGAGACCTGTAGGCTATTATGTGGTTAATAAATCCCATACCGAATTTTTTTCTAAATACATGATTTATACTGGAATAATTATCTTCATTTTCCTGGTGCTGCATTTTATGGATTTCTTTTTTATCAGGATGGAATGGGTGCAACCGCCTGCCGGAGTGGACAAGCATGATTTTTACAGGATGGCGGTAGCTTTGTTTCAAAACAAGGCCTACTCTTTTGTTTACATCGCTTTTTTTATTTTTCTGGGCTTTCATCTCAATCATGCTATTATGTCGGGATTTCAAACGCTTGGACTGAACCATACCACCTACAATAAGGCAATCAGAATTGTCAGTTTTGTGTATGCTCTTGTCATAGCGGTGGGATTTTCCACTATCCCGGTATATTTTATGTTTTTTTATCAATAATTCTATTGCTGCAATCATTTTTTATACATCAATAATGCAATCCGGTTATGACAAAACTAATTTCCAAAATACCCGATGGCCCCTTGGCTGAAAAATGGACTACGTATAAATCAGGCTGTAAATTGGTAAATCCCAACAATAAACGCAAGCTCGACATCATTGTGGTAGGTACGGGACTTGCAGGGGCCTCCGCGGCAGCTTCCCTGGGCGAATTAGGTTATAATGTGAAGTCGTTCTGCTATCAGGATAGTCCCCGCCGTGCCCATAGTATTGCTGCCCAGGGCGGTATCAATGCAGCTAAAAATTATCAGAACGACGGCGACAGTGTGTACCGTTTGTTTTACGATACCATAAAAGGCGGCGACTACCGTGCCCGCGAGGCTAATGTGTACCGCCTGGCAGAGGTGAGTAACGCTATCATAGACCAATGTGTTGCACAGGGGGTGCCCTTTGCTCGCGATTATGGCGGTTTGCTCGATAACCGGTCGTTTGGCGGGGCACAGGTTTCGCGTACCTTTTATGCCCGAGGTCAGACAGGGCAGCAGCTATTGCTGGGCGCTTACGGTGCCATGAGCCGCCAGATAAAAAAAGGTACGGTGACCCTTTACAACCGCCGCGATATGCTGGATATTGTCATCATCGATGGCAAAGCCCGAGGCATCATTGTCAGAAACTTAGTATCCGGTGAAATAGAAAAACATTTCGGCCATGCGGTGGTGCTCGCCACGGGCGGCTATGGCAACACTTATTTTCTTTCAACCAATGCCATGGGCTCCAATGCTACACCTATATGGCGCGCTTACAAAAAGGGAGCGTTCTTCAGCAATGCCTGTTTTACACAGATACACCCTACCTGTATCCCGGTGCATGGTGATTTTCAGTCGAAACTTACCCTGATGAGCGAAAGCCTGCGTAACGACGGCAGGATATGGGTGCCCAAAAAGAAAGAAGACGTGGAAAAGCTGCGCAAAAAAATCATTATGCCTGCCGATATTGCTGAAGAAGACCGTGACTATTACCTCGAACGAAGATACCCTGCCTTTGGCAACCTGGTGCCGCGCGATGTGGCTTCGCGTGCTGCCAAGGAGCGCTGCGATGCCGGTTATGGCGTGGGACATACCGGACTGGCGGTCTACCTGGATTTTAAAGATGCTATCTCGCGATTGGGAAGGCATGTTATAGAGGAACGCTACGGAAACCTTTTCCAGATGTATGAACAAATCATCGACGAAAACCCTTATGAAACCCCGATGATGATTTATCCGGCCATTCATTATACAATGGGCGGGTTGTGGGTTGACTACGAGTTGATGACCACGGTACCGGGACTTTATGCCATCGGTGAGTGTAATTTTTCAGATCACGGAGCCAACCGTCTGGGCGCCTCCGCCTTAATGCAGGGGCTGGCGGACGGATATTTTATCCTGCCCTATACTATAGGAAATTATTTGTCAGCCGAAATTCATACCAAACGCATTCCGACCGATGCTCCCGAATTTGTCGAGGCTGAAAATGAAGTAAAAATGCAACTTCAGCGGCTGAAAAATATCAAAGGCAAAAAATCTGTGGATTCCATACATAAAAAATTCGGCAAACTGATGTGGGAAAACTGCGGCATGGGGAGGAACGAAGAAAGCCTGAAAAAGGGATTGTCGATGATACCCGAAATAAAAAAAGAGTTCTGGAACGACCTTTTTATACCCGGCGAGATGGATGAATATAATCCTGAGTTGGAAAAAGCCGGAAGGGTGGCTGATTTTATCGAACTTGGCGAGCTGATTATGAGAGATGCCTTACAACGGAAAGAATCATGCGGCGGTCACTTTCGCGAAGAAATGCAAACCGAAGATGGTGAAGCAAAACGTGACGATGAAAATTTTGCATTTGTTTCTGCATGGGAATACAAAGGCGAGGATGTAGAACCCGAAATGCATAAGGAAGAACTGAGTTTTGAGGTGGCAAAGCCTTCGCAGAGGAGTTATAAGTAGCTATTAGCGATTGGCCATTAGCCATTAGCCATTAGCCATTAGTCATTAGCCAATAGCAAAAAGTAAGAAGCCGATAGCTAATTAATAAGGGTAGTAGGAAAAAAATAAAATGGAAAAGATTGATTCATACAAAGATTTAAAAATATGGCAGCTTGGCATTGAGTTGACTGTGGATATTTATAAATTAAGTAAGGATTTTCCGATGGAAGAACGTTTTGGAATTACAGTTCAGATGAGAAGAGCATCCAGTTCAGTTCCGATAAATATTGCTGAGGGATGGGGCAGAAAATCCACAAAATCGTATTCTCTATTTTTGAAACAAGCAAGAGGCTCATTATACGAGCTTGAAACAGAACTAATAATTGCAAATAAAATTGGTTACCTAAAAGAAAACCCTGAAGAGCTTTTAACAAAATAGTTTCACTCTCAAAAATGATTAATACATTAATTAAAACTTTAGAAAATAAAACCAATGATAAATAGTGGCTTATGGCCTATGGCCATTGGCTGAAAAATAAAATAATTAATCATGGACATAACCTTAAAAATCTGGCGTCAGAAAAATGCTAAAGCAAAAGGAAAATTTGAAACCTATAAAGTTACAGGAGTGTCTCCCGACAGCTCTTTCTTTGAAATGCTCGATACCCTGAACCAGCAAATCATTGAACAGGGGAACGATCCGGTGGCTTTCGACCACGATTGCCGCGAAGGAATTTGTGGCACCTGTAGTCTATACATCAATGGCAGGCCACACGGTCCCAAACGTGGTATTACCACCTGCCAGCTTCATATGCGGTCGTTCAAAGACGGTGATACCATTGTGATTGAACCCTGGCGGGCCAAGCCTTTCCCAATTGTTAAAGACCTTATCGTGGACCGTTCGGCGCTTGATCTGATTATACAGGCCGGGGGATATGTCTCTGTGAATACCGGCGGTATCCCCGATGCCAACGCTATTCCCATACCAAAAATAAAATCAGAAATGGCCATGGATGCTGCCGCCTGTATCGGATGTGGCGCCTGCGTGGCTGCCTGTGCCAATGCCTCTGCAATGCTTTTTGTGGGCGCCAAAATTTCGCAGTTTGCACTCTTACCCCAGGGGAAAACAGAAGCATCTGAACGGGTCCGCAAAATGGTGCGCGAAATGGACCGGCTGGGTTTTGGAAACTGCAGCAATACCTATGCCTGCGAAGCCGAATGTCCCAAGGAAATAAAGGTTACCAATATAGCAAGGCTCAACAGGCAGTTTATTAAAGCTAAAGCAGGCGCCGAAAAATATGAACTATAAGCCTGATTTTTCAGCATATCACACGCCAGGTATGTTTATGCCTTTTGCTATCTCAGGAACCACTCGGGATCCATATATTTTTTGGCATGCTCTCCATACGACATCACCTTACTTTCGTCGATGTGATAGGTAGCTTCCTCTCCATAAATCTTTGAAAAGATAACCTGGGTTATTTTGCCCTTTTCATCTTCATGTAGCAGTTTCACAAGGTTTGTTTTTTCTTTGTGGTATTCGATGTTGGTATGACAATAAGGGCAAAAAAATTCACACACCTCGCCTTTTTCAAATTTAATCGACGAAATAATCTGGCTTTCATAATTGCCCAGTTCGGTATTTAGAAACACGATTCCCTGCTGATTGTGCCTGTTGCGCTCTAGCAAAACAATATTGTCGTTTACATTCAGATGGCCTTTGCAAAAGGGACAAATATAAGTTTCCATAATCCCCAATATTTTAAATGAATATTGTTTTTAAAAAATTAATTATATAAAGGTACTGAATTTTTATGGCTTTTGCAAGTATAAACTTGAGATATTCCATTTTTTTGATACTGTTTTTGTATTTTTGTTACTATGTATAAAGTATGGTTACTATTATTGACGGCCTTGTTGTTTTTTTGCTCTTGTGCCAAAAACAACGATACATCAGCCCCTCAGATAAATATTACCAGTCCGCTTGAAAATCAGCTTTTCCAGGTGGGTGATACAGTGCAGCTAATTGCCGGGATATGTGACGATAGCAAGCTCAACCATGTGAGTTTCAGGATAGTCAATTCGGATTTTGTTTCAGCTACTCCTGCTATAACTATTTATCCTGAAAATAATTGTACGGAGATAAACCACGGTATCGCCATCAGTGATATGATGCTTGAATCCGGCACGTATTATGTGATGGTAACAGCTTTCGACGGCACCAACACTACAAACGGGTATCGTAAAATAGGCATCAACGCGGTCGAAAAAAGATTATCATTCATTCTCGTACTAACAAAAAATGACGACCAGGTTACTGTGCACAAAATTGACAGTCTGAATGCTGTTTCGGAGGTAAAAACCATCTTTTCTGATTACTGCGGCTCGGCTGTAAGCAGTGATGCCCGGCAATTTTATATCGGAGGAAGATTTACATCAGGTGTTTCTGTCTTCAGCCTTGACAATTGGCAGCCACAGTGGCAGGTTCCGGTGGTGGTTAATCCGCCTTTCCCTTATTTTGAAGCTATAGACGTGCATAATATGCAACTTTTTGTCTCTTTCCGCGAAGGAAGGTTTGCCATTTATGATCATGCCGGCAATATCATCGCGTCACGCCTGGTTGAAAACGGAGAATTTCCGAAGGCTTTTTTGCCTTTCAAAGACTACCTGATTACTTTTGAAACCAGTCCTGACGGTATGCAGAAACATCTGTTGGCCTATTTTGTTCCATCGATGGCTGTTTATAAAAAAATATTCGTGAATTATGATATTCTGAAAATATTTCCGTGCAATGCCGAAGAATGCCTGCTGTTCTGCAATAGCGGAAATCTGGGCGTGGTAAAGCTTTTCTCGCTTTCCACGGGCGCTGTTACCGATAAATATGTGTTTGCCGAAGGAGCCTTCGACGGCGTGGCCTGTATTGACGGCTCCCAATACTTGTTGATATCAGGAAATGAAATCTGGTATTTTTCATATAGCCAAAAAGGTTTTACGCTTTGGGCCACTGCGGTGAATCCCCGCTGCCTTATGTACGAGCAAACCGAAGGCTGTTTCTATTTTGCAGAAAACCAGCACCAGGTTCGAAAGAACCGTTTATCTCCACAAGAAAACCTAGGCACCTATACCTTTCAGGATACGATTATTAACATACTGCCGGTGTATAACAGGGATTGATTATGGAAAGCAAAATAATAATGACTGCTGATGGTTCCCAAACCATTTTTATCCCTGAACTAAACGAATGTTATCATTCCAGGAACGGAGCCATAACCGAATCCGCACATATTTTTATTAATGCCGGCTTTCGGCTGGCGGCTCAAAAAAACGAAGCGCTGAATATTCTGGAAGTGGGCTTTGGCACCGGCCTGAATGCGTTGCTGACATTGATTGAAGCTAATAAAACAAAGCGGGATGTTTGGTATGTAGGTGTGGAACCTGACAGGGTGGATAAAAAAATGTTGACGGTACTCAATTACCCTTTGCTGATGGCGATTCCCAATAGTTCTGATTATTTTTATAAAATTCACAACACCACATCTCAGCGTCAAATTTCTGATTATTTTTCATTAAGTGTACACGAAGAAAAAATTCAGGAAATCCCGCTGGGAAATTCATTTTTTCACCTGGTTTATTTCGATGCCTTTGCTCCTGCAATATGTCCGGAACTCTGGAATGTGGCGGTGTTTCAAAAACTTTGGAATTCTTTGACGAACGATGGAATTCTGGTGACATATTCCTGCAAAGGCGAAGTTAAAAGAGCCTTAAAAGCTGTCGGGTTCAGTATCGAAAAACTTCCCGGCCCTCCCGGAAAGAGAGAGTTTATTAGGGCTACAAAAAAAAGGTAAAACTTCTTTTCAGCCAATTATTTCAAAACTGTCGAAGTTGCGCAAGGCTGTTTTTTCAACCCTTACATCATCCACACGCGCCCATGGCGGCCCCTGATGACACCAGGTGATGAATGTTTCAACCGATTCTTCAGGTCCTTCGGCTTCGATATAAACACTGCCGTCGGGCTGGTTTTGTACAAATCCTGCTATACCCAACTGGTTTGCCACTTCCAGCGTACTGTACCGAAATCCGATTTTTTGCACACGTCCCGATACGGATATGTTTACGTGAATTTTCATTATTATGGGTTAAGCCGTTTAGTCATCATTTCCGAAACCAATTCGAAAAACTGCTGTGGATCCGACCTGCGCCAGAGCATCTGATTGAGTTTTTCTGCAAAGGCCAGGTAATAATCTATATGCCCTTGTTCAAATTCCTTTACCACATGTTCCCTGAAATTTACACAGGCTATCCACCCGTCTTCAATATCATCGAACCACTCCTGGTAGTAGGAATCGTCAGAGTAATGGAAGTTCAGGATGTTTTCACCGATCAGAATAAACTTATTGATGCCGTTGCCTGTCAAAATATCAATGACGTTTTCTTTTAAGAATTTTATATCATTGTAAAGGCAGTCGTTCCATTCGCCTATAAATTCAAGGATTGCAAATTTTTTCCGGTAGTCCGAAAATAATAGTTTAATGTATAGCGTTGCCGAGCCAAAACAATCCCATTGCGGATGTATCAGGTAATTATACACAGCGTATGAAAATTCAAACTCACTGTACGTATTGCCATGAAATGGCGAGCGCACATCTTCGGAAGCGATGTATAGGTGTCTCCAGTTGTAATATGGTTCGATAGTGTGCATTTTTGCAAAGGTATGATTTCTAAAAGAGATATAAGTAAAGTTCAATTTATAAACCTCAGAAACATGTAAAAAAATGAAAAAAAACCTTTTGTAATAAAATATTTACTATTTTTGCACTCCCAAAACTGGGATAAATTATTTAATAATCATCAAAAGAAAGAGAGAGATTTTTTATGATCATTGTACCTGTAAAAGAAGGCGAAAACATCGACAAAGCCCTGAAGAAATACAAAAGGAAATTTGAAAAGACCGGCGTAGTTAAAGAATTACGTGAAAGGCAAAAATTTACAAAACCTTCTGTAAAACGTAGGGAAGAAGTCATGAAAGCTGCTTATATTCAGCAACTTAACGACGAAAGAAATAAGTAGCAAGTTATCCGGCCTTTTTTTAGAAGAATAATTCTTGCTTTTTTATAATAGAATGTATAATTTTACGTTCACACTTTATAGAGAAGACAGAATTATTCTTTTTTTTATGTGATGTTGGAAGGTTTTTTACATTATTTACAATACGAAAAAAGATTTTCTCCTTATACGGTTATCAGTTATAAAACCGATTTGGAACAATTTTCAGAATACCTTGCACTGCAGTATGGAATCACTGAAATTGCAGATGCTTCCTATCAAATGATACGCTCATGGTTTGTTTCTCTAATGGAACAACATATCACACCGCGTTCCGTAAACCGGAAAAAAGCAGCACTCAATTCATTCTTTAAATATCTCAATAAGCATGGATTGTTAACCGAAAACCCCATGAACAAAGTGCTGTCGCCCAAATCCGTTAAACGACTGCCGGCTTTTGTTGAAGAAGAAAAAATGAAAACATTGCTTGATGAGTATATTCCCCAACAGGATAATAGTTTTATTACCCTGCGCGACCAACTCATCATCGAAATGCTGTATAATACAGGAATGCGCCTTTCCGAACTGGTTAACCTGAAGACCGCTGATGTTAATGGTTTTTCCATGACAATAAAAGTGCTTGGCAAAAGAAACAAAGAACGTATCATACCTTATAATAATAGGTTGCAAAAACTCATTAAAGAATACATCGATTTGCGGCAAAAAACCATTTTGGAACCATGCGATTATTTTTTTGTAACCACAAAAGGAAAAAAAGTTTATCAAAAACTTGTATATCGTGTCGTAATTTATTATCTTAACACCATAACTTCGCAGGATAAAAAAAGTCCACACGTGTTGCGACATACTTTTGCCACCCACATGCTCAACCACGGAGCCGATCTTAATTCCATCAAGGAACTGCTTGGTCATGCCAACCTTTCGGCAACTCAGGTATATACGCATAATACCATTGAAAAATTAAAAACAGTTTACAAACAATCTCACCCAAAAGCTTAAAAAAAAGGAGGTTTTTTATGAAAGTCAACATTACATCATTGCACTTCAAAACGGATAAAAAACTTGAGAGTTATATCCAGGAAAAAGTCGACAAATTATCAACTCTTTATGACGGCCTGCTTTCGTCAGAAGTTACGCTCCGACTTGAAAAGAATGAAAGTGAAAAAAACAAGATAGCCGAAATCCATTTGTCGATGCGCGGCAATGATTTATTTGCCAAAAAGCAGTCCAGCACTTTTGAACAAGCCACCGATACTGCTGTTGAAGCCTTGCGCAAGCAATTAGTCAAACATAAAGAAAAAATTAAAGGCATCTGAAAAAAAAAATAATATTTTTCTTTGTTGATAACTTATTTCTGTGTACATTTGCAGTCCTTTTTTATGAGAGGACTGCTTTTTTTATATAAACATCTGATTGTCAATATTAAGTAAGCAGTGGCTACGCCGGAATAGCTCAGTTGGCCAGAGCAGCTGATTTGTAATCAGCGGGTCGGGGGTTCGAATCCCTCTTTCGGCTCCAGTTCTTTGAAGAAAAATATGGGGAGATTCCAGAGCGGTCAAATGGGGCAGACTGTAAATCTGTTGGCAATGCCTTCGGAGGTTCGATTCCTCCTCTCCCCACATAATATTTGATTTTTTTCAACTGTTATGTCATGCGGAAGTAGCTCATTTGGTAGAGCGATAGCCTTCCAAGCTATAGGTGGCGGGTTCGAGCCCCGTCTTCCGCTCCATCTCAGCCGTTGTAGCTCAGGGGTAGAGCACTTCCTTGGTAAGGAAGGGGTCACGAGTTCAATTCTCGTCAATGGCTCAAATTGAATAATCATAAAACAGAAATAAATTATAATCACTTAACAAACTTAATTAAAATGGCAAAAGAAAAGTACGAACGTTCCAAACCCCACGTAAACATTGGGACAATAGGTCATATTGACCACGGCAAAACAACCTTGACGGCAGCTATCACCTTAGTATTGTCGCAAAAAGGATTTTCAGAATTCAGATCATTTGACTCCATTGACAATGCACCTGAAGAAAAGGAAAGAGGTATAACCATTAATACATCGCACATTGAGTACTCAACAGAAAACAGGCACTATGCCCACGTTGACTGCCCAGGTCATGCTGACTACATCAAAAACATGGTTACCGGTGCTGCCCAGATGGACGGAGCTATCCTTGTGGTAGCTGCTACCGACGGACCCATGCCCCAAACCAATGAACACATTCTTCTTGCCCGTCAGGTGGGTGTTCCCAAGATCGTTGTTTTCATGAACAAAGTAGACTTGGTGGATGATGAAGAATTATTGGAAATTGTGGAAATGGAAATCAGAGACCGTCTTACTTTCTATGGCTTTGACGGAGAAAATACCCCGGTTATCAGAGGCTCTGCATTAGGCGGATTGAACCTCGAACCAAAATGGGTGGAAAAAATTATGGAACTGATGAACGCCGTTGACTCATACATTCCTATGCCTGTTCGCGAAGTGGAAAAAGATTTCCTCATGCCTGTGGAAGATGTGTTCTCAATTACCGGACGTGGTACTGTTGCTACAGGAAGAATCGAAACCGGAGTTATCAACTCTGGCGACCCCGTAGAAATTATCGGTCTGGGTGCTGAAAAACTGAAATCTGTGGTTACCGGTGTGGAAATGTTCCGCAAAATCCTCGACCGTGGCGAAGCTGGTGATAACACCGGTCTGTTGCTCAGAGGTATCGACAAGGATCAGATTTTCCGTGGTATGGTGGTTGCAAAACCCGGTTCAGTAAAACCTCATACTCACTTTAAAGGACAAGTCTATATCCTGAAGAAAGAAGAAGGTGGCCGCCACACTCCTTTCCATAACAAATATCGTCCGCAGTTTTATTTCCGTACCACCGACGTTACCGGCGAAGTTACACTTCCTGAAGGCGTTGAAATGGTAATGCCCGGAGATAACCTTGTGATAGAAGTAAAATTGATTTCGGAAATCGCTATGAACCTCAACCTCCGTTTTGCTATCCGTGAAGGTGGAAGAACAGTAGGTGCAGGCCAGGTAATCGAAATCCTCGATTAATAGGTTACAAAGACTAAGGAATTTCACTGGTAACAGCGGAATACCTTAGTCTTTTTTAAAGCTTGTTATGTGAGTATAAACGGGTGTAGCTCAATTGGTAGAGTGGCGGTCTCCAAAACCGTAGGCTGTGGGTTCGATTCCTACCACCCGTGCAAATAAAAGCTTTCATGAAAAAAATAAAAAATTATATAAAAGAAAGTTACGACGAATTGGTACACAAAGTCTCATGGCCAACATGGAGTGAGCTTCAAAATAGTGCGATTGTCGTGTCCATCGCTTCCGTTATTATCGCTATCGTGGTATATCTGATGGACTTGTCATTCGGTACCTTGCTGAAACAGTTTTATTTACTGTTTTAGTGTTATTATCAAAATCGTTGTTCTGCCAATTCTCTTATGTTTCTCCCAATGGAGTGTGATTTATGAGCGATCAAGTAAAAAAGTGGTATGTGGTTAAAGCCGTCAGCGGCAAAGAAAAGAAGGTTAAGGAATTGATTGAAAGTGAGATCAATCACCAAAATCTTCAGGACTATGTCTCGCAGGTGCTGATACCTACAGAAAAAGTGTACCAGGTACGAAAGGGTAAAAAAATCAGTAAGGAAAGAAATTTCTTTCCCGGTTACGTACTGATCGAAGCCCTTCTCGTTGGAGAAGTAGCTCATATAATCAAAAATGTTACCGGCGTATTGGGCTTCCTGGGTTCTAAAGGTGAACCTATTCCAATGAGAACCGCCGAGGTGAACAGAATATTAGGCAAAGTTGATGAATTATCCGAAAAAGGAGAAGAAATCAGCGAACCTTTTATCGTTGGAGAATCTGTAAGAGTTATCGACGGGCCTTTTAACAGTTTTACCGGTGTGATCGAAGAAGTGAACGAAGAAAAGAAAAAATTGAAAGTAATGGTAAAAATCTTCGGTCGGAAAACACCGCTTGAACTAAGTTTTATGCAAGTCGAAAAGGAATAACGGTTTATTGTTTTACTATGCTAAATTAAAAAAAAATGGCAAAAGAAGTAAGCGGAATTATTAAACTTCAAATCAAAGGCGGAGCGGCAAACCCTTCACCACCGGTAGGACCTGCATTAGGTGCAAAAGGTGTCAACATCATGGAGTTTTGCAAACAGTTCAATGCCCGTACTCAGGATAGCGCAGGGAAACTTATTCCTGCCATCATCACGGTGTACAAGGATAAATCCTTTGATTTCATAATTAAAACTCCTCCTGTAGCAGTACAATTACTCGAAGCAGTTAAAAAACAAAAAGGCTCTGCCGAACCGAACCGTAATAAAATCAGTTCAATCAGTTGGGACCAGGTTAAACAAATTGCCGAGGGTAAAATGGTGGATTTGAATGCATTCACCATCGAATCAGCCATGAAAATGGTGGCAGGTACTGCACGCAGCATGGGAATATCTATTCAGGGAAATCCACCCTTTTCAGTTTAACAAAAGGTAACCTTTTAACATTCGAACAATGGCTAAAATTACAAAGAAAAGAAAAGAGGCGTTAAAGCTTGTTGATAAAAACACTACCTTATCTTTAGAAGAAGCAGCTGTATTGGTGAAAAAAATCTCCTATACAAAATTTGATTCCTCTGTGGATATTGATGTGCGTCTGGGTGTTGACCCACGTAAAGCCGACCAAATGGTGCGCGGTATCGTTACCCTGCCCCACGGAACCGGCAAAACAGTCAGGGTCCTGGTACTTTGTACCCCCGACAAGGAAGAAGAAGCCAAAAACGCCGGAGCCGATTATTACGGGCTCGACGATTATATCGCCAAGATAAAAGAAGGATGGACTGATGTAGATGTTATTATTACTATGCCGAGCGTGATGCCCAAAGTAGGTGCTTTAGGCCGTGTCCTTGGTCCGAGAGGCCTTATGCCTAACCCCAAATCAGGTACGGTAACCATGGAAATTGGTAAAGCAGTACAAGAGGTAAAAGCCGGTAAAATTGATTTCAAGGTCGATAAATATGGTATCATTCATGCCGGTATTGCAAAAGTTTCTTTCGACAGCAACAAAATTGCCGATAACGCAAAAGAACTGCTGCAAACCATTATGCGCCTGAAACCATCCTCAGCCAAAGGAACATACATAAAGAGTATCTATATGTCATCCACGATGAGTCCCGGTATTCAGGTCGATACAAAATCAGTCGTATAATTAACAAGGAAATAATCTGAAACATATGAAAAAAGAAGAAAAAGATAAGGTTATTGACGACTTGAGCGAAACACTTAAGGCTGCGAATAACTTTTACGTTACGGATATTTCCGATCTTACCGTTGCAACCACAAACGAATTACGTCGCTTGTGTTTCAAACGCAACGTAAAGCTCACCGTTGTGAAAAATACCCTGCTCAAAAAAGCAATGGAACGTTCAGAACGGAATTTTGAATCTCTTTATCCGGTGCTCAAAGGCGGTACATCAATTATGGTGTGCGAAGGCGCCAATGTGCCGGCTAAACTGATTGCTGAATTCAGGAAGGCTAATAAAATAGAAAAACCTATTTTAAAAGGCGCTTTCATTGAGGAATCAATCTATATCGGCAACGATCAACTAGCCGTATTGGTGTCACTCAAATCCAAAAATGAGCTTATCGGAGATATTATCGGTCTGTTACAGTCGCCGGCCAAAAATGTTATCGGCGCTTTGCAGTCTGGCGGACATACGATTTCAGGTATCGTAAAAACATTATCAGAAAAACCTGAATAAACTAATTAAAATAATTATTGTAAACCAAATTAAAAATTAAATAAAATGGCAGATTTAAAAGCTTTTGCAGAACAACTGGTTAATTTAACCGTTAAAGAAGTTAACGAATTAGCAAAAATTCTGAAAGAAGAATATGGTATTGAACCCGCAGCAGCAGCAGCAGTTGTTGCAGCCCCCGCAGCCGGCGCATCAGAAGGCGCAGCCGAAGCGGAAGAAAAATCACGTTTCGACGTTATCCTCAAATCAGCCGGTCAGGCTAAATTAGGTGTGGTAAAACTCGTGAAAGAACTCACCAGCCTGGGCTTGAAAGAAGCCAAAGAACTGGTTGATGCCGCTCCTAAAGCCATAAAAGAAGGCGTGAGCAAAGACGAAGCCAATGCATTAAAATCACAGTTAGAGGAGGCTGGTGCTGAGGTTGAAATTAAGTAAAGAAAAATACCTTGTAAAATAGTTCAGACACCCTGAAATTATGGGTGTCTGAACATTCTTTTTTATTAGCGTTCATTAATAACTTTTTTTACTTAATTTAAAACCTTAAGACTTTGGCTTCAAATAAAATTGAAAGAATCAATTTCGCATCCACAAAAGTCCAGGCAGAATATCCTGATTTTCTTGACATCCAGGTCAAGGCTTTTCAGGATTTTTTCCAATTAGAAACCACGCCTGAAAACAGGCAAAATGAGGGCTTATATAAAGTTTTCGCAGAAAACTTTCCCATTTCGGATGCTCGCAATAATTTTGTTTTAGAATTTCTGGATTATTTTATCGACCCTCCAAGATATGGTATGGAAGAATGCCTGGAACGTGGTCTGACTTTTAGTGTGCCACTAAAAGCTAAACTCAAACTCTATTGCACGGACCCCGATCATGAGGATTTCGAAACTATCATCCAGGACGTGTACCTTGGCATGATCCCTTACATGACTCCCAAAGGTACTTTTATCATCAATGGAGCCGAAAGGGTAGTGGTGTCGCAGTTGCACAGGTCGCCCGGTGTGTTCTTCGGAAAAACCAGGCATGCCAACGGACAACCCCTGTATTCGGCTCGTATCATCCCCTTTAAAGGATCGTGGATGGAGTTTGCCACCGACATTAACAATGTGATGTATGCCTACATCGACCGAAAAAAGAAATTGCCCGTTACCACCCTGTTACGTGCCATCGGTTACGAATCGGATAAGGCCATCCTCGAAATATTCCAGCTTGCCGATGAGGTGAAAGTCAGCAAAGCCAACCTGAAAAAACTTGTAGGCCACAAACTCGCTGCCCGTGTAGTACGGTCATGGATCGAAGATTTTGTGGATGAAGACACCGGAGAAGTGGTTTCTATTGAGCGTACTGAAGTGCTTATCGACCGCGAAACCGTCATAGAAAACGAACATATCGATATCATCATCGATGCAGGCGTCAAAACAATATTGGTACACAGCGAAACCAGCAGCAGCACGGATTATTCGATAATCTTTAACACCCTGCAAAAAGATACTGCCAATTCCGAAAAAGAAGCTGTTGAATTTATTTATCGCCTGTTACGTAATGCCGAACCACCTGACGAAGATACCGCCAGAGGAATCATTGACAAATTGTTCTTCTCCGATAAAAGATACGACCTGGGCGATGTGGGACGCTACCGGATCAACAAAAAACTGAATTTTGATGATAGCGTTACCACCAAAGTGCTCACTAAAGAGGATATTATTTCTATCATCAAATACCTGGTAGAACTGCAGAATTTGAAAACGGAAGTGGATGATATTGATCACCTTAGCAATCGTAGAGTACGTACGGTAGGCGAGCAATTGTACGGACAATTCGGTGTGGGGCTGGCTCGTATGGCCCGCACCATACGCGAACGTATGAACGTACGCGACAATGAGGTGTTTACTCCTGCCGACCTTATCAATGCAAAAACACTTTCGTCGGTTATCAACACTTTCTTTGGTACCAACCAGCTTTCTCAATTCATGGATCAGACCAATCCTCTGTCGGAGCTCACCCACAAACGGAGAATTTCCGCACTGGGCCCCGGAGGTCTGTCGCGCGAAAGAGCTGGTTTTGAAGTGCGCGACGTGCACTATACCCATTACGGCCGCCTGTGTACCATCGAAACTCCTGAAGGTCCGAATATCGGTCTTATTTCTTCCCTGTGCGTGTTTGCCAAAATAAACAAACTGGGTTTCATTGAAACCCCATACAACGTAGTGGAAAACGGCAGAATAAAAATTGAGAATGAGCCATTATATCTGACTGCCGAAGAAGAAGAAAATGAAATTATTGCGCAGGCAAGCACCCCTTATGATGCCCATGGCAAAATAACCGATGACCAGGTAAAAGCCCGTTTTCAGGCTGATTATCCTATCATAGAACCTGCCAAACTCGGACTTATCGATGTGGCACCCAACCAGATAGCATCAATCGCAGCTTCGCTTATCCCGTTCCTGGAACACGACGATGCCAACCGTGCGCTGATGGGCTCAAACATGATGCGGCAGGCTGTACCTTTGATGGTGCCTGAAGCCCCTATAGTACAAACCGGACTGGAAGGAAAAGTAGCCAAAGATTCCAGAGTGCTTATCAATGCAGAAGGCAATGGCGTGGTGAAATTTGTGGATGCTACCGAAATAGTTATTGAATACGACCGTTCTGAACGCGACCGTAAAGTTAGTTTCGAAGAAGATATTAAGAAATATACGCTGCCCAAATTTGTAAAAACCAACCAGAGCACCTGTATCAACCTGAAACCTATAGTTCGCAGAGGCCAGAAGGTTAAAAAAGGCGATGTGCTGTGCGAAGGATATGCCACACAAAATGGTGAACTGGCATTGGGCCGCAACCTGAAAGTGGCTTTTATGCCCTGGAAAGGTTATAATTTTGAAGATGCCATCGTAATTTCCGAACGTATTGTCCGCGAAGATGTGTTTACCTCGCTGCATGTTGAAGAGTTTGTTCTCGAAGTGCGTGAAACAAAACGAGGCATGGAAGAACTTACCAACGATATTCCCAATGTTAGCCTGGAAGCAACGAAAGATCTCGATGAAAACGGTATCATCAGAATAGGCGCTGAGGTGAATGAAGGCGATATCCTTATCGGAAAAATTACTCCGAAAGGAGAAACCGATCCCACCCCGGAAGAAAAACTCCTGCGTGCAATCTTCGGAGATAAAGCCGGCGATGTGAAAGATGCTTCCCTGAAAGCGCCTCCATCAATGAAAGGTGTCGTTATTGACAAAAAGCTTTTCTCCAAGGTTATCAGAGAGAAAAAAGACAGGGCCAAAGAAAAAGAAACCCTGAAAAGCTTCGAAGATCAGTTTAATAAGGATTGTCACGCACTGAAATCCAAACTGGTTGAAAAACTGCTTGATATTCTCGATAATAAAACTTCACAGGGCGTGTACAACAACCTGAAAGAAGAACTGATACCCAAAAAGGCTAAATTTACCCAAAAAGCATTGATGGCCCTGGATTATACCGTTATCAACCCGACAAAATGGACTGCGGATAAGGATGTTAACGATCTCGTTAAATTGTTGTTACATAATTATACCATAAAATATCGCGAACTGCTAGGCATTTTCAACAGGAACAAGTTCATTGAAACTGTTGGTGATGATTTGCCATCTGGTATAGTAAAACTTGCAAAAGTTTATGTGGCTAAAAAACGCAAATTAAAAGTCGGCGATAAAATGGCAGGACGTCACGGTAATAAAGGCATTGTGGCACGAATTGTCCGCGACGAAGATATGCCATTCCTCGAAGATGGCACTCCGGTGGATATCGTACTCAATCCTTTGGGTGTACCTTCGCGTATGAACCTGGGTCAGATTTATGAAACCGTCCTCGGATGGGCCGGACAGAAACTTAAAATGTCCTTTGAGACACCTATCTTTAATGGCGCATCGCTGGAAGACATCAACGATTATATGGCTAAAGCTGGTTTGCCCGCCAATGGTAAAGTGTATCTGCAGGATGGCGGTACCGGTGAGCGTTTCGACCAGCCGGCAACTGTTGGCGTCATCTATATGCTGAAGCTTCACCACCTTGTGGACGATAAAATGCATGCACGTTCTATCGGACCTTACTCACTTATCACTCAGCAACCTCTGGGCGGTAAGGCACAGTTTGGCGGACAGCGTTTTGGAGAAATGGAAGTCTGGGCACTGGAAGCTTTCGGAGCCGCTAATATTCTCCAGGAAGTGCTGACTATCAAATCCGACGATGTTACCGGTCGTGCAAAGGCTTATGAAGCCATTGTAAAAGGCGAAAATATGTCTATACCCGGTATCCCCGAATCCTTCAACGTGCTCGTACACGAACTCAGAGGTTTAGGCCTGAATATTACTTTTGAAGAATAAGTTTTTGTTCCTGATTAAATGGAAATAGAAAAATAAAATTATGGCTTTTAGAAAAGAATTAAACACCAAAGGCAGTTTTTCTAAAATATCAATAAGTTTGGCATCTCCCGAACATATACTTGAAAGATCAAGCGGAGAGGTGCTAAAACCGGAAACTATCAACTACCGAACCTACAAACCCGAACGCGATGGCTTGTTCTGTGAACGGATTTTTGGTCCGGTAAAAGACTGGGAATGTCACTGCGGAAAATACAAACGAATCAGATACAAAGGAATAGTATGCGACCGTTGCGGCGTTGAAGTTACTGAAAAGAAAGTACGCAGGGAAAGAGTAGGCCATATTCAGCTTACCGTTCCTGTAGCTCATATCTGGTTTTTCAGATCATTGCCTAATAAAATCGGCGCCTTACTGGGTATCCCTTCCAAAAAACTGGAAACCATTATTTATTATGAACGCTATGTGGTAATAAACCCTGGTATTAAAGAAGGATTGAACGCCCTGGACTTTTTAACTGAAGAAGAATATTTTGCAGTCCTCGACGAACTGCCAAAAGAAAATCAGGCTCTGGACGACAGCGACCCAAACAAGTTTGTTGCAAAAATGGGAGCCGAAGCAGTGTACGACCTGTTGTCTCGTCTCAACCTTGACGAACTTTCTTACACTCTCAGAGACAAGGCTAACAATGAAACCTCACAACAACGCAAACAGGAAGCCCTGAAACGTCTGCAGGTGGTGGAAGCATTCCGTGAAGCCAATACCAGGATGGAAAACAGACCTGAATGGATGATTGTAAAAGTGGTTCCGGTCATTCCTCCCGAATTGAGACCGTTGGTGCCCCTGGATGGCGGAAGGTTTGCTACATCCGACCTTAACGATTTGTACCGAAGAGTCATTATCAGAAACAACCGACTGAAAAGACTCATTGAAATAAAGGCTCCCGACGTGATTCTCAGAAATGAAAAGCGCATGCTTCAGGAAGCTGTCGACTCATTGTTCGATAACTCACGAAAGGCCAAAGCCGTAAAAACAGAATCAAATCGCGCCCTGAAATCCCTTAGCGACAGCCTGAAAGGGAAACAAGGACGTTTCCGTCAGAACCTGCTGGGTAAACGTGTAGACTATTCCGGACGTTCGGTTATTGTGGTCGGCCCCGAATTGAAACTCAACGAATGCGGTATCCCTAAAGAAATGGCTTCCGAATTGTTCAAGCCTTTTATCATCCGCAAAATGCTCGAAAGAGGCATTGTAAAGACAGTAAAATCCGCAAAGAAAATTGTGGACCGTAAAGATCCGGTGGTGTGGGATATCCTCGAAAATGTGATGAAAGGACATCCGGTTTTACTTAACCGTGCTCCTACGTTGCACAGGCTTGGTATCCAGGCATTTCAGCCGAAAATGATTGAAGGTAAGGCCATTCAGCTCCACCCATTGTGCTGTACTGCTTTCAACGCCGACTTTGACGGTGACCAGATGGCAGTGCATGTCCCCCTCGGAAATGCAGCTATCCTCGAAGCGCAGATACTGATGCTCGCTTCGCACAACATCCATAACCCTGCTAACGGAGCCCCTGTTACCGTTCCTTCACAGGACATGGTACTGGGACTGTATTACACTACCAAAGGAAGAAAAAGCATACCCGAAAATCCGGTAAAAGGTGAAGGAATGACTTTTTATGGCCCTGAAGAAGTAATTATAGCCTATAACGAAAAAAAGATCGACCTCCACGCCTTTATCAAAGTAAAGGTAGATGTAAAAGAAAACGGCGTTCTGGTTAACAAGCTTATCGAAACCACCGTTGGCAGGGTATTGTTCAACCTGGTAGTACCCAAAGAATACGGTTTTATCAATCAACTGCTGACAAAAAAATCACTGCGTGATATTATCGGCGATGTGTTGAAAATTACCGGCACTGCCCGTACTGCTCAGTTTCTTGATGATATCAAGCACCTTGGTTATACCATGGCTTTCAAAGGCGGTCTGTCGTTCAACCTGGGTGACCTGGTTGTTTCGGCCGTGAAGCCTGAATTGATCGGCAAAGCTGAAGAAGAGGTGAACGAAATCAAAGCCAATTACGGTGCCGGCCTTATAACACACAGCGAACGCTATAATCAGATTGTTGACGTATGGACACACACCAACTCACGCCTGACGCACACCCTGATGACACAGTTGGCGCAGCATATGCAGGGCTTTAATCCTGTGTATATGATGCTCGATTCCGGCGCCCGTGGTTCTAAAGAACAAATCCGTCAGTTATGCGGGATGAGAGGTCTGATGGCTAAACCCCAGAAATCAGGCGCCTCGGGAGCTGAAATTATCGAAAACCCCATTTTGTCGAATTTCCGCGAAGGCCTATCCGTGCTGGAGTACTTTATCTCAACTCACGGTGCCCGCAAGGGGTTGGCCGACACCGCTCTGAAAACTGCCGACGCCGGTTATCTTACCCGTCGTTTGGTGGATGTTACCCAGGATGTAATCATCTCCGAACAGGATTGTGGCACCTTAAGAGGCTTAACAATTACTGCACTGAAGAAGAATGAAGATATCGTCGAAAGCCTTCACGACCGTATCCTTGGCCGTGTAACATTGCATGATATTTACCATCCCCAGACCGGAGAACTGATTATTAAAGCCGGCGAAGAACTTACCGAAGAAATTTGTGACACCATAGCAGACTCTCCTATCGACAGTGTGGAAATACGTTCCGTGTTGACCTGCGAATCGCATCACGGTGTTTGCGCAAAATGTTACGGACGAAACCTTGCTACTGGAAAAATTGTGCAGAAAGGAGAAGCCGTAGGTGTTATTGCCGCACAATCCATCGGTGAACCAGGTACTCAGCTTACCCTCCGTACATTCCACGTGGGTGGCGTCGCCGGCGTGAATATTGCTTCTTCCTCCAAGATTGAAGCTAAATATGATGGCTTACTCGAAATAGAAGAACTCCGTTCGGTACCTTATACTGATGCGGAAGGAAACCTGTTGGATATGGTAATTGGCCGTTCTGCTGAAATGAAGATTGTAGATAGCAATACCAAAACCGTACTGGCTTCGGGTAATATACCCTATGGCGCATCCCTGTACTTCAAAAACGGAGATAGTGTGAAAAAAGGCGACCTGATATGTGATTGGGATCCTTTTAACGCGCTCATTGTTTCGGAAGTAGGCGGAAAAGTAGTTTATGAAGATATCATTGAAAATATCACCTTCCGCGAGGAATCTGATGAGCAAACAGGCTTCCACGATAAGGTAATTATTGAAACCAGGCACAAAGCCAAAAACCCGTTGATAAAAATTGTCAACGAAAAAACCAAAGAAGTTATCAAGCAATATGATATGCCGGTTGGCGCTCATATTAAAGTGGTGGAAGGCCAGAAAATCAAAGCCGGAGAAACTTTATGCAAAATTCCGAGATCCGTTGGAAAATCTGGCGATATCACGGGAGGTCTGCCCAGAGTGACTGAACTGTTTGAAGCACGTAATCCTTCCGATCCTGCAGTAGTATCCGAAATAGACGGTGTGGTTTCTTTTGGTAAGAAACTGAAACGCGGCAGCAAAGAGGTGATTATCACCTCCAGAACCGGCGAAAGCAAGAGTTACCTTATTAACACCACCAAACAGATTCTGGCTCAGGAAAATGACTACATTAAGGCCGGTGATAAACTCTCTGACGGCGCCATTACCCCTGCAGATATCCTCGCCATTAAGGGACCCACCAATGTGCAGGAATATATCGTGAACGAGATACAGGAAGTATATCGTTTGCAGGGTGTGAAAATTAACGACAAGCATTTCGAAGTGGTGGTACGCCAGATGATGAGAAAGGTTGAAATTGAAGACCCGGGCGATACCCGCTTTTTGGAAGGCGAACTGGTGAACAAGATAGATTTTCAGGAAGAAAATGATTGGATTTATGGTAAGAAAGTCATTGTAAACCCGGGTGAAGAATCAAACTACAAGCCAGGCCAGATAATCCCGGCACGTAAACTCAGAGATGAAAATTCTATACTCAAACGCAAGGATAAAAAGTTGATAGAAGCTCGTGATGCACATCCTGCCACTGCCCGTCAGATACTACAGGGTATCACACGTGCCTCTCTCCAAACCAAGAGCTGGATATCGGCGGCTTCTTTCCAGGAAACCACCAAGGTATTGACTGATGCAGCTGTATTCTCAAAATCCGACGATCTGGCCGGATTGAAAGAAAACGTCATCGTAGGCCACCTTATTCCTGCCGGTAGCGGTTTGCGTGAGTATGATAAGATTATTGTCAGCACCAGGGAAGAGTACGAAAACTTGTTAGCTTCAAAAGAAAAAGAAGAATCTACAAGCGAAAATGAATAGTCATTAACTATAAAAAAATATCGCCGGCACTGTGTCCGGCGATATTTTTTTTTAAAAACAAAAACCATGGAAAAGAAAAATGAACAACAATTGAACATTGAATTAAGTGAAGAAATAGCAGAAGGCATTTATTCCAACCTCGCCATTATCACTCATTCGCATTCCGAGTTTATCCTGGATTTTGTCAAAATTATGCCGGGTATTCCCAAGGCAAAAGTTAAATCGCGTATCATACTGACTCCGCAGCATGCTAAACGACTGCTGAATGCGCTGAAAGATAATATTTCAAAATTTGAAGAAAATTTCGGTACTATCGACGACAATAATCCTGTTGACCTGAGCCCTTATAATTTCGGAGGTCCGACGGCACAGGCTTAGGTATTATTCATATTACCAATACATTACGGCGTTATTTCCAAGCCCAGCGGAAGAATAACAAAACAAATTATCCAAGCTTTTTTAAGCTCATTGTTTTAATATTTTCTCTGCAAAACATTTATTATCAGCCTGCACCTTTATTATGTAGCAGCCTTTGCTCAATGCTTCCACGTTTATGATAAACTTAGCTGCATTGCGTATGTTATTTGATATGACAGTTTCGCCCAATACATTTATCACTTGTAGTGTCCCGCTTTTTGTGAACGGAAAAGAAATAGTAAATTCATTACCGGTAACAGGGTTGGGGTAAACGATAAGTTGAGCATTTTCTTTATTATATTCTGTAACTGAGGTTAGCGGGTGATTATATTTTGCGATACTGCTGATAGAATCATTACCAATTTTTCTGAAAATACCGGCAACATAAAGTTCATCTTTGTAAATACAAATATCCCTGACATTAATAAAATAATCAAAAACATCATTATTTAGACAAGTCCATTGACTGCCATTCCATTTTGCAATATTTTGGCATGGATTATCGTCAACCTCCGTAAATCGGCCTCCAATGTACAATTCATTATTATAGACTTTCATACTGGTAATGGTATTGTTAGTGCCGCCTCCTACTTCATAGAAATTATGACCGTCCCACCTCATAATATTATTACCTGTAAATCCGTCTGATTTTTGAAACCCACCACCAATGAATAATTCATTTTGATATACTACCATGGAAAAAACGCCGCAAGTTGAATTTAAAAATTCTGATGAAACAGGAAGCAGATTAGTACCATCCCATTTGGCAAGGCCAGCTATTGGCAATTGAGGATATAAATAAAAAACACCCCCAACATATAATGTGTCCTGAAAAAATGCAAGACTAAATATCTGGGATGAAAGAGTGTCATAGCAGGGTGTTAATCCTGAAAAAGTCGTTCCATTAAATTTGCCTAACCCAAAGGTTGAATCGTTGCCACATTTATCAAATCCACCACCAAAATACAAAATACCATTTTTTTCAAGAAAACAAGTTGTATTTAAGTCACGAGAATTGGGTATAGTATCCCATATTAATCCGGTAAATTTGGCTAAGTGTTCATGAGAGGGGATCATAAAATTACTTGAAATTATTAAAGTGTCATTATATTTGCATAAATCAAATTTGGTTGCATTATACTTATTTGCATCACCGACAGAATCCCATTTTATTCCATCCCATTTAGCAATACCCCGCATAGGTATATTATTTCCGTCTTCAGTAAAAGAACCTGTAACGTATAAAAGATTCGAATCCGGAAAAATCTGGCGAATATCAGCCCAGGTTTTTCCAATTCCTTTGTCCAATGGTAGCCAGTTTTGGCTCTGGCTGCCTTTTACCATGATCAGAAGTATTATAAAACAAATTATCCGTGCTGCCTTTTTGAAGTTCATTGTTTTAATATTTTCTCTGCAAAACATTTATTATCCGCCTGTACCCTTATTATGTAATAGCCTTTGCTCAATGCTTCCACGTTTATGATAAACTTAGCGGCATTGCGTATGTTATTTGATATGACAGTTTCGCCCAATACATTTATCACTTGCAGTGTCCCGCTTTTTGTGAACGGAAAAGAAATAGTAAATTCATTACCGGTAACAGGGTTAGGATAAACAACAATAGCATTTTCTTCTTTATCTATTTCACCCACCGAAGTAGTATTGCTGCAAGTATCAATATAATTTCCACCTGTCCATTTTGCTAAAAATTGAATGCTATCTCCATTAATAGACCAAAAACCTCCGCCAATATATAAAGTATCGCGATAAAAATCGAGGGCGTTTACAACATTATCGAAAGTTGTACCAAAACCACACCATTTACTTCCGTCCCATTTTGCAATACCATCAGCCGGTATGCCACCAGCGTGTTTAAATGTTCCGCATACATACAAAGTGTCGTCATGAACTTTCATGTCATGAACCATTCCATCAACGCCTGAACCTAATTCTGACCATTGTGTTCCATTCCATTTTCCAATGTTTAAGCCAGGGTTATTTGGAGCCACTGATTTTGAAAATAATCCGCCAACAATTAATTCATTTTTATACACTAGCATTTTGTTTACAAAAACGATGCTTCCTCTAATGCCATCACCTACACTTACCCAATCAGCTCCATCCCATTTTATTATGTTAGCAAATGTTCCTGTTGGTAAATTATTCAAGTTTCCGCATACAAAGATTTCATTATTATAAAAAGCAATATCATTAACCCTATTAGCAGCGCCTATATCTGTCGGAATCACCGGAAAGTTATGTACAGCGCTCCAGTTTGAACCATCGTACTTGCCTATACTGTTTGCAGCAATCCCTGCAACACTATCAAAACCACCAAAAACATATAGTTCATTATTAATAACTTTTAATCCATTACCACCTCCTTGCGATCCATCCGTTCCTTTAAGACCAGAACTTAAATTATACCAACTTGTTCCATCCCAACGGGCAATACTATTTACTATATTATTCCCGGCTGTGTTAAAAAAGCCAGTAACAAAAATATCCCCATTATACCTGATAATCCCGTTTACTCGGGGATAGAACCCATCAGGTATTATGGGTGTAATGCAATCCCAATCAACCCCACAACCAAAAGTTATCATTGTAGAACCATTCCATCTTCCAATTCCACCTATTGTATCAGAGTTGAATTTTGAAAAGCCTCCAATCAAATATAACTCATCGGCAACGGTATCGGTAAATAAATAACCAATACCGTGATTAAAATCACCGATAGCTGCCCAGTGCTGGGCAGATACCGGTGAAAATATGAATAATGAAAAAATAAAGATAAGATATTTCATGACTTTATTGCTTTATAAATTTACCGATATAACAGTTTTTATCTGAATGTACCTGAACAATATAACAACCACTCCCATATTTTTCTGAATTAATAACAATTCTGTCAGTATTTCGAATATCAGCAGACATTATTACTTCGCCAAGGATATTCAAAATATGATACTTTCCTTCTTTAATAAGAGGGAAGATTACATTAATAATATTATCACTGGCCGGATTTGGATAAACTTGCAAGGATAAATCTGTGTTTTGTGTGTCATTAATACCTACTCCAATTGATGTAAGGCCAAATCTTGTTATAAAAGCATTCCATCTCCACCAATTAGTAGAAGCATAATCCATATATGCACCTCCTGGCGGTTCTGCCCATGGAAATTGGTAATCTGTATTAGGCGAATTATAAGGTTCACCGCATCCGCTATACCCTGCGATATATAGCTTATCCGTATTATATGTAGCTATAGCTCCACCAAAATCCGCATAATATGGCCAAGGCGAATTACCATAAAAATTTGGAGAATCGGTGCCAAAATAAGTTGCCCAAAATAAATTATTTGAAGGGTCAAAACTTAGGATATAAGTATCAGTAGCTTCGTCATATCCACCACTAAAATCTTTATGGTAAGCGCCAGAGATCAGCGGTAATGGGTTATAAATATATTCCATTCCAGTTCCAAGCAAATATAAATCACGAGAGTTATCAACTGTAATATCAATTGTCTTTTCTTCAGCAAGCACCCCTACTCCCCATTGCGGATTAAAGACATTTGGGATTTCCCTTTTCATATTTGTATGGCCAGGGTATAGCGTTCCCCAGGTTAAATTACAATTTACAAGATTAAATCTTGCAATGTATAATTCAGCATAATCTACCGAGCCGTCATTTGTATAACCACCGTTTGAATTGCAAATGGGTACATTAACAGTGTTTACCGGAGTGCATGATGGTACACCGCTTACCCAATTATCATTTCCTTCTTCGTAATCAGTATATCCTGCTACATAAAAATCTCCGATAGGAACAAAATTTTTATTATCATAATGAGGAGTTGATGTAACTGTTTGAAATTCTTTTATGGCCTTCATATTGGTCGCCCACAGAAGATCACCCCCAGTACTAAACCTGCTTATAAAACCTGTTGATGAACCTGAATAAACAGGGCCTGCAACCTGAAAGAAATCAGTTGTTCCGGTCATATCACAAAGTGGAAAATTATGGTCAGGACGGGGTCCACTCTGATAAAGTGTTGGGGTATAATTTGCCAAAGGATCAGAAGATTTAGTGGTATTTCCTACCAGTATTATTGTTTCGTCGTCACCTCCAGGACAGTTAATTTCAAATACCTCATCATTTAGATCGCTTCCATAAAATGTACTTCCGATTAGATTATTATTTGCATCAAATTTAGTAATAAAAATATCCTGTGCACCTTCATTGTGGTCTTGAAAATAACTGTTGCCTTGCTGGTCGCATAATGGGAATTGAGCTCCGGTAGTTGCTAGACAACTGTTTTGTTGGGCATTTTGGCTTGTTGTATTTCCAACAATATAAATGTTGCTATTATTATCTATTGCTATACTTTTTCCATCATCATTGCCTTCACCACCTATATAAGATGACCAAACTATTGTACCAGGAAATGAACCAGAAGTTAAAATTCTTGCGATAAAAGCATCTTTACTCCCTGAATTCGAATTTTTATTATAAGAATTGGAAATACTTGAAGAAAAGATTGGTAAATTCGTACTTGATGTAACACCGGTTACATATATACTTTGATTTCCATATGCAACGCTTTGCACAGCATCAATCCCGCTACCTCCAAAAAAAGTTGCCCAATTATTATTTGCATTCGAGAAAAAACTTAAAACGAAACCATCTATTGACCCGCCAAAGGTAGGCTGATTTAATCCTGAATTAACAGGAAAATCCGAGGAACTTGTTTTACCAACTAAATAAATATTTCCATTGGTCGGGTTGGTAACGACATCTAAGCATAAATTATTTCCATCATTTTGTTCTCCATAGTTTGTGCTCCATTCCAAATTCCCATTTTGTGTTAATTGCAGTGCACTATTCCCCTCATCCACCTGTATCACCAATGCTTCAGTATTGTTGTAGGCGCCGGTATAAAATTTATAGGTGCTGTCTGTCCCGTTAGTTTGCCATGCACACTGCCATCCGGTTATCGGTACAATGGCATTATCGCTTGTTAGCTGGTAAGCTGTGGGCCTGTCGAATGTAATACTGCCCACGCTGCTGTTTATGGTCAAAGCATTTGTTGTGCCATCCAAATTAAACGACGATGCCCCGGCAAATAGCAACATCAAATCATCAGGATTACCACCCGGTTTCACGATAAAATACATCTTTATTCCATTTTGGTTGCTGCTGTACATCAGGTCAATGTTTGAATACAGGCTGGTAGTAACCATGCGTTTGTTCCCGTGTACTTTTGTTATCCCATCGGGACATTGTGCCAGAAAATAATTCAGATAATCTCTGGTTTCCTCCATTGGGTATGTTTTTGATGTTGAATTAGCTTTTTGAAAACTCATATCAATACGGTGTAATGTATCGCTGGTGCTGTCATTGGCATCAACATGCGCAAATACAAAGCTGCTGCTGTTATCTTTAAAATAAAACGCGGGAGATGAGTTGTTGGTATAGTATTTTATTTCGGGTATCAGCGTGTCGTTAGTATTTATCAGTTGTCCCCTGTTGCAATAATACGAAAAACTGCCTGCCGGGACTTCAGTATTATAATCAGTTGGGGTAATTATCTGTTTTTCCACATATTTAATGGTCATGTATTCAAAACTACCCGAACTGGTTCGGCTTTCGCCGGTAACAATAATATCTCCGTTGTTGTCAATCACTAATTTGTTCGCCTTATCATCAAGATGTGCGTTGCCATCACTTTGAATAGTCCATAACATATTGTCGGAGGCATTATATTTCATGGTAAGATAATTGGTGCTGTCGCTTTCGGTGGCGCACGATCCGGCAATATAAATATTGCCCGAAGCATCCATAGCCAAAGCATTAGCTTCATCATCCCTGTTCAAAGTATCATTATAAGTTCGTGACCATTGCAACGTGCCGCTACTGTTGTATTTCAGAGTAACAATATTTTTCCCTTCTGTGCTTGTACCTGAAGTTCCGGTAACATATACATTTCCTGTACCGTCCACTTTGATGCCAGTTGCTATATCGTCCAAACTGCTGCTTCCACTATATGTACGTTCCCAAGAAAGATCAAGGCTTGAATTTAATTTAATAATATCATAATTATACCCTTGTCCTGCAACAGGGATAGCTCCAGCTATGTAAATATTACCAGAAGAATCGGTTACCATATCATTCACCTGGTCAATACCTGAGCTGGTGCTAGTGCTAAATTTGGATGCCACTAAAGTTCCACTTGTGTTATAGTTTAATACGCCGGACTTATAGGTTGTACCATTTGTTTGAACCAAAACAGAAACCCGAATACTTCCATTAGGCGACCACATCAACTTCGCTCCTCCGTCATTCAGGTTTGCCGAGTAATTGTAAGGGCTTACCCATTGCTGTGTGCCGCTACTATTATATTTCACTGTAATAACATCAGTATTGCCGTTTGCATTAAAGCTTGTACCTGTAATATAAACGTTGCCGCTTGCATCTGTCATTAGATCCGCTCCTGCGTCGTATAAGCTGCCGGTTCCGTTATAAGTAACAATCCATTGTTGCACTCCGGAGCTGCTATATTTTATAGTAACTACATCTGAATTTGTAGTAAGTGTCATTGTAGCTCCTGTTGTATAAACATTTCCGGATGTGTCCACATAAAGCCCAACAGCCATATCATCGCCATTACCCGCCCCATCGTATTGTTGCATCCATTGCAAAATTCCTCTTGAATTGTATTTTGCAACAAGAATATCATAGTTGTTTGAATCGTTCACAGTTGCTCCGGCAACAAAAACATTTCCATTTGCATCTGTTTTGATAATGTTTTTATGGAAAAAATTTTGAGTTCCGGTGTTGGTCATCCACTCAGAAAATATTTTCAGTTCGCTTTGTGCAAAACTCATAAACTGTATGAAAAGCATACATAAAAGTAATAATAATTTTTTCATTTTTTGATTTTTTAGGGTTAATATTTGTTTTTCTCTTAATAATTGTTTGCTGACAAATTGTTTTTTGCTTAATAAAAAAAGTAATACTGCCCGATGTTGTGAAGTATCGAAAACATATAGAAATATTAGTAAATTTTACTAAAAAATGGATTGGAAGTTCTAAGTAACGAACGGGCATTATGCTGGCAAAGAAATAGCTCTTCTGCCAGTGGGTGGGCTGGTATGTAAAAGCTCTCTCTCTCTCTCTGCAGAATCTTGCTTTATATCAAATTCTGAGAAAAGTTTATTAAAAATATTTGTCATAATATTTTGAAAAATATATGCAAATATAAATTGAGATTTATATCAAAGCAAGCTTTTTTTTAAAATATTTTTAAAAATCAAATAATCAGCATGATAAGAATGCTGAATTTTTAAAATAAATTGGAAATTATCGTTTTCCGGGTGATTATTTCTTTAAAAAATCGTTGATGTTCTTCTCTACCCGCTGAAGAATATTGCAGGTGTCGGTTTTTACAAATTTCTCTCCGGTAATATTTTCATACAATTCGATATACCGTTCCGAAATGCCGTTGATGATTTCGTCGGTCATGGATGGAATCTGCTGTCCTTCCTTACCCTGAAATCCGTTTGCCATCAGCCATTCTCTTACAAATTCCTTGGAAAGTTGTTTTTGAGGAAGTTCCGATTTTTGGCGTTCTTCATAGCCTGAACCATAAAAATACCGCGAGGAGTCCGGGGTGTGTATTTCATCAATAAGAATGATTTTGCCGTCTTTTTTTCCAAATTCATATTTGGTGTCCACAAGTATCAATCCCATGGTTGCGGCAATCTCAGTGCCTCTCTGAAACAATTTACAGGTATAGTGCTCTAATTGTTCGTAGTCTTCTTTAGATACCAGCCCGTGTTTTATTATATCTTCTTTTGAGATGTCTTCATCGTGCCCGATAGCTTCTTTGGTGGTGGGGGTAATGATAGGCGAGGGGAAGCGGTCGTTTTCTTTCATTCCTTCAGGCATGGGCACGCCGCACAGCGAACGTTTTCCGGCCTTATACTCGCGCCAGGCATGGCCCGACAGGTATCCGCGTATCACCATTTCCACCTTAAAAGGTTGGCATTTTATGCCGGCGGTAACCATAGGGTCGGGGACGGCGATTTTCCAGTTGGGGACGATGTCGGCTGTGGCATCCAGAAAGCGTGCTGCAATCTGGTTCAGCACCTGGCCTTTGTAAGGAATGCCTTCGGGCAAAACCACGTCGAAGGCCGAAATGCGGTCGGTAACCACCATGATAAGTATTTCATCGTTGATATTGTAAACATCCCGGACCTTGCCTTCGTACAGGCTTTTTTGTCCGGGGAAAATAAAATTTGTTTTTACAATGGCGTTATTCATCTGAAAGGTTGATTTTATTTTAATAATCAGAAAAATCGGCTAAAAGATTAAAATGCAGTTCGTAATTATTGGTATCAAAATTTGTGGTTATCCAAAGTTCGTCATTTTTTAATCGCAGTATTTTCCATTCAATGATATCACGCAGAGGCGGAATTATACAGAAAATCTCTCCCGCATCCGATTCGTACGATGGCTGCTCCAACAGCCCAAAGGTAATAGCGGTTTTATTTTTGTTCAAAACCAGGTCGGATTTGGCAATAACATCGCCGTTGGTATGCGAAATGCCAATAAAGTAATCTTTACTCCAATCCGAATAAATATTAATAGGAAATAAATTTAAATTGCTGGAAAAATAGCCTGCCGAGATATCTTTTTCATTAAAAAGTATTTGTGAAACCTCCCATTTTCCTGTCAGTCTTTTTTCCGCAGACTGGAAACTGATTGATGGCCCGTCTTCATACTTGTTGCATGAAATCAAAAAAGCAGAGAGTAAGACCAGTAGAGTAAAATTTTTCATTCTTTTGACGAATAAGCATTGATGATTTCAGTAATAAGTTTATGACGTATGATATCGGAATGGTCGAAGTTAACTATGCCGATACCAGGTATGTTGTTCAGTATTTTAAGTGCATGAACAAGTCCAGAAGCCTGATTTTTTGGCAGGTCTATCTGGGTAATGTCGCCGGTTACAATAAATCTGGCAGAACGGCCCATACGCGTGAGAAACATCTTCATCTGCGGTATGGTGGCATTTTGTGCTTCGTCGAGGATGACAAAGGCATTATCGAGGGTGCGGCCACGCATAAAAGCCAGTGGGGCGATTTCGATGATGCGTTCTTCCAGATAAAGACTGAGTTTTTGTGAGGGTATCATGTCCCACAAGGCATCGTAAAGAGGCTGAAGGTAGGGGTCCAGTTTTTCTTTGAGGTCGCCGGGTAAAAAGCCAAGGTTTTCTCCGGCTTCTACTGCCGGACGGGTAAGGATGATACGCTTAACTTCTTTGTTGCGGAGCGCTTTTACGGCCAGTGCCACTGCTGTATAAGTCTTGCCTGTACCGGCAGGTCCCACGGCAAATACCAAATCGTTGGCTGCACTGCTTTCGGTGAGACGAAGCTGATTTGGCGTACGCGCTTTGATCAGCAGCCCTCTTTGCCCGTGCAATATCAAGCCGTTTGAACTGTCACTGTCATTATCTGCCAGGATGCTTTCCGGGTCAAGGTATTGCCTGATAACCTCTTCCGAAATATAGCCTTTGTTGTTATAGTGATTGACAAGTTGATCCAGCAACTGTTCAAAAGCCTTTATCTGGCCTTTATCGCCGAGGAGTTTGATCGTGTTGTCGCGGGCAATGATCTTAAGTTTGGAAAAATGCTTTTTCAGCTGGTCGAGGTGATGATCACGAATGCCAAAAAAATCTACAGGGTCAATTAAATCCAATGTTATGGTCTTCTCGCTCATCAAATGGTATTAACCGGATAAAATTTTAACAAAATTAATAAAAATTGCGTTGCCGCAGTCGAAAATTTGTAATTTTGAAAGCGTATAATTAACATAAAATGGCAATTATTACATTAACGAGCGATTGGGGGTTGACTGATCATTACGTGGCAGCCATGAAAGGTGCCATCATGTGTCAATCGCCTGGAACCGCCATCGTGGATATTACGCACAGCATCACCAAGTACAGTCTGGCCGAAACCGCCTTTATAATCAAAAATGCTTACCGTAATTTTCCTCAGGGTACCATCCATATCATCGGTGTTAATTCTGACGAAACTAAAGGGGCTGCGCACACCCTGATGGCTTTTGACGGTCATTATTTTATTGGCGCCGACAATGGGGTGTTCTCGTTGCTTAGCGAAAACAAACCCGAAAAAATCATTAAGATCAATAAACTTCCCGAACCGAAATATAATACATTCCCGTCGCTGGATATATACGCTGTGGCGGCCTGCCATATTGCCGAAGGAAAGAATCCCGATGACCTGGGCGAGCCTGTGGCGGAACTCTACAAACTTTCGGGCTATCTGCCTCAGATTGAAGCCGACTCCATAAAAGGTATCATCATTTATTTTGATTCGTATGATAATGCCATCACCAATATTTCTGATAAGGTGTTTAATGAAACGGGCAAAGGACGGCGGTTTTCGGTATTTTTCAGGACCGAAGAAATAAATGAAATAAAGAAAAACTATTCCGAAGTGGGTGATGCCGAAATTGTACTGGTATTTGGCACCACCGGCCTGCTTGAAATTGCGCTTAGTAAAGCCAGCGCCCGCAATTTGCTCGGATTGAGCATCTATGATTCGGTCAGGATCGAATTCGAGCAATAATATTTTGCATTTTTTTGACTTTCTCTTTGCCTTGATTCTGAGGCATGGGTATTTTTTGCTGTAACTAATAAATAAACGGAAAGGCCGAATGTATCATAAAAATATGAGAAATAACTTGATTTTTAAATGAAAATTAAGTATATTTGTTTGTGAAAAGTCGGATAAATTATTAAACAATTAATAATAATTATATGAAAAATAATATGGGACTCATTGATAAGGCTATCAGATTCGTTATGGCTATTGTCATCATAGTATTGTATGC
>ERZ795056.362-NODE-362-length-59730-cov-7.532803_pt1 | contig 59730 bp, 49 predicted proteins | sample MGYA00375140_ERZ795056 | MGnify/ENA primary metagenome ERZ795056 (study PRJEB30185, sample SAMN05720227) | activated sludge metagenome | isolation source: Anaerobic digester | place: USA | collected 2015-03-09 ...
ACCATTGAGAATTCAATATAAATTCGGTGCCAACTGGGGACTTTCAACTAACACAGGCAGCAACGACAACGAATCTTCAATCGGCACGGATCACTTTATTAATTTACTCCCGAGTTTACTTAGCGCACGTGTTGCTAACACCTGGAGTCAAATGGGTGATCATGACTTATTGGACGTAGTAACCGATGTTCGTGATTTGAATAGCGGAATACCGGCAGTTTACGCTCTCGGTCAAAACTACCCGAATCCTTTCAACCCGGCTACATCAATCCAGTTCTCGATTCCTCAGGACGGATTGGTTACAATGAAAATATACAATACATTGGGTCAGGAAGTTACGACTTTGGTAAATGAATACATTAACGCAGGAAACCATGTAGTAAACTTTAATGCTGCAGGTTTAACAAGTGGTATTTATTTCTACACAATTACATCAAACGACTTTATTTCAACAAAGAAAATGTTGCTTTTGAAGTAATGTAATCACTAATTTACAATAAAGCCGTTCCGCTGAATACCGGAACGGCTTTTTTATTTTAAACCTGTTTAAGTTACTTATTTAAGGCTGCTCTCAACTGGTTATATAGTTCTTTTGCCCCGGGGAAATTTTTATCCGCACTCAAACACTTTTCTGCATACATTAAGGCAGAATTGTAATCATGCTTATTAACATATGCCCCGCTGAGATTAAACAATACCTGTGCATCGTATTGATTGAATGTAAGACTGTGTTTCAAATAATTGAGCGCTTCATCATTGTTGTTCCGGGACAACTCAATAATTCCGAGCCACTTTGTAGAGAAAGCATCTGCATTATACACTAACTGCGATTTTAAAATATTATACGTTTCATCATACTGTTTTCTTGTAAGCAGTTCTTCGGCAAGCATTTTGTAATATTCGGAAATGAACGGGTACTGGTCTATCAACACCATCATTTCGTACCGGAAAGCCTCAAAATTGTTTTTCGAAAGATAGTATGATGCTGCTTTCCTGTGAGCGAACTCCCACGAGTACTTGTTGTCCACAACATAAAGAGCAATTGAATCAATAGCCGATTGAGCATTAAACAGTTTCAACATAGCTGCGCTGCTTTTTCTTTCGCTAAATGGCCAATCATTTCTTAAGACAATAATTCTATATTTCGCGATTGTGGAATCGAGAGGTGAAAAATAAAAAGTATTTAACGCCATACTATCCTGAACCGATGCCGGAATATTAACGCTTCCCTCCACAGGTATTTTATTATTTTTAAGCATTGTATCGAAAAACGCTTTTCCCATCAGTTGATAACCCGCAAGTGTAGGGTGCAGATGGTCTACCATTAATTCGGCACCGGTAATTTTATATGGACTATTTTCATTGAAAACAGAATCTACGTTCGCTACCGGAGAACCGTACTCTAAAGCAAGTTTTCTTATTATATCGTTTATTTTTTCAGATGCACGGAACCGGAGAGCATCCCTTTCTTTTGCAAGAATGAAAAGCTCTTTTGCGTTATCAATATTTCCTTTTTGAAGAAGTGATTCAGCCTCTCTGAATATATCGGAAGCCGTTTTATTACCGTCAATATTTTCCGGGTTGAATGGCGGCTGATCTTTCAAGTTACATGCAAGGGTTCCAAGTATTACCGGCACGTTTGCTTCTTTCGCCATTTCCATTATGTTCCGCATATTTCCTTCAAATTGATCAAGACCGGCATTAAACACTGCTGAATTATATTCAATTAATTGCTCTTTTGCCATGCGCGACATCAGTGTTCCCGATTCGGTTTTGTTTTCTGATGCGAATAACGAAGTAAGTGATGAAATAAAATTTCTTAATAATTGTGTGGTTCTGTATTCGTTAAGTTTTAGAAGGAGATTCACGAAGAACCTGAATTGCCCAACTGATTCCAATGAGCCTACTCCAAGCGCACCATAATACTCATTATGACCTGTATAAATAAGCACAAGATCGGGTTTTTGCTCTATTACCCCGGGGAAAAGATCACGCAGTGTATAGCTGTTAATCGCCGTTAAAGCAATGTTCACCACTTCAATTGTTCTGCCGGGATAAAGTACTTCAAGGCGTTTTTGAATATATCTCGAAAATGAACCGTTCGGTGAAAATGGGTAACCTGCTGCACTGCTTTCTCCCATAACAAATACCCTGAAAGCTCCCGGTTTCTTTTCGGCATCAAAAGTATTTTGAATTGAAAAGGGAAGACTTTTGGTAGTATAAAAATATCTTTTGGCAATATCGTTGTTCAGCATTAATCTTGTTGGTGTGGCATTTACCCATTGTTCATAATTATCACCATAGCCGGATAATCGTAAACCCACTTCAAGTAAAACAAAAAACAAAACCGGGATTAATACGAGCACAAAGTAAAACCAGGCGGGATTCTTTCTACCGGTTTAAACAGGTAAATCAGTTCTTATTATCTCTTCTATTTCTTTTTTGGTTACCTTATACTTAGCTGCAAGCTCGGCTACTGTAAGGGTGTCCCGCAGTGATAGAATCTCTTTTCTCTTTTGTTTATTCAAACCCATTTATTACCTATTGATGTTCATTGCTTTGAGTTTAGTGGCTATTTGTTTATTTTATTAATGAAAAAAATGTTGGTTTACCGGTGATTAAAATGAATTTCTGCATCATAAAAGTATTATTCTTCTTTGTAACGATATGTGCATTGTCGGCAGCACAAGACGACAATTTACCTCTTGCAAAAATAGGAAATTATCAACTATCCGAAAAAGAATATATAGAACGTATTGAATTAACTCCTTTAATCGGAAGAAAATTAAAAGGAGAAAACAGGAAGGTTAAAGAAGATTTTTTATACTCTTTAATAGGTGAAAAACTACTTGCAATAGGGGCAAGAGAAGCCCGGCTTGATACTATTGAACTTGTTAAACACTCGTTAATTGAGTTCGAAAAAATGTTTGTAAGGGATGCCCTATACAAAAAAATGATTATTGAACCATCTAAAAAAATTGGCGAAGACTTGTTATCGGGTTACATAACAGACCCTTCAATTGTTTTTACGGCATTTATTAAATCGGGGTCGACGGATGAGATAAACAGCATATACAACCTATTGAAAATGGGAGCCCCGTTTGATTCTATATATGTGGAGTTATCCAATCCCAACATAGATACTTTAACCCTGGGAATAGGTAACTTATCCGAAGAAGATGAAGCAAATATTTTTAATGCACCGTTAAACTCGTTCACTATGCCTGTATTCCTTGAAGGTGAATGGTATATTTTTTCGATAAAGAAAAAATATGACCCGGTGTTTACTCAATCAGCCGGCTGGGAAGCAGAGTATAAAAGACTTAGAAAAGTAGCCGAAGAGCGTGCCGAGCAAAAACTGTATGATGAATACACAACAGTTTTTTTTGCAGGGAAAAAAGTAAATGCAAGCGGAAAACTTCTTTCACTTCTTGCAAAGAATATTGAAAGCATGTTGGTTAAAAAACTTGAACGGTTGAATCCCCGCCCGGATAAAATCGCATTGGAAATAATCGACCTCCTGCAGTTGGAGGATAAAATCGACCGTGACTCATTGGAAATGCCGTACATTCGTCTTGATAAAAAAGAGTACACGTTAAAAGATTTTATCCGATTTTTTAGGTTTGAACAGTTTGCCGTTACCGAAGTTGATTATAATAAAATAACAGCATTGCTGAATGCAAAAACAAAAAAGTTCATAGAGCAGGAAATGCTGACTGAAGAAGGTTACCGCTTGAATCTGCACAAAGACCCCGAAGTATTGTACGAGACAAATATGTGGCGTGATAATTACTTATTTACGCTTATGAGGAATAAATTTCTCGATTCGACTGAAGCAACGGAAAACGAGTACAAAAAATATTATGAAGAAAATTATAAATCGAAAAAAATCCCGGCAAGCATAAACATTGTTGAAATATTAACCGACAGCCTTGACCTTGTAGCATTCATTCTTGATGAACTTGAAAATGGAGCGGACATTAAGGAGTTAGCCGGGAAGTATACTCGACGGGAGTGGACGAAAAAAAACAAAGGTGAATTCGGTTATTTCCCCGTTACAGCACACGGAGAAATCGGGAAAGTTGCATCGCAGATGGAAGTGGGCGAAATTTACGGTCCCCTTAAAGTTGATGAAGGATATTCTATTTTCAAATTGATCGGTAAAAAAGATGAAACCGAAATAACAACACCGTATGAAACAGTAGAAGCTGAAATCATGGATGCGGTTAAGTATAAAAAACTAAATGATGCAATCACGGAATACACAGCGGGTATGGCTTCTAAATTAAATCTCGAAATAAACACGGAGCAGTTCGATAAAATAAAAATTTCGAATATAAATGCACTCGTATTCAAGCATCTCGGGTTCGGCGGAAAGATAACAGCGGTACCGTTATTAACTCCATTTTTTGAATGGGTAAACGAATGGCTCAAAAAAACGGGAGTCAGCTTATAAAACAATGTACGGGTAATGAAAATACAATATTCAATACCCGTGCTGAATGATTGTCAATTAAGCTTATAAAACCACATAGGATTTCATTTTTGCTGTATGTGTTGGTGTAATGATTGTTATTCGATTTGATTTTTAACAGTGAAAAAAAATAATTATCAAAAAATCGCTCACTACTTAAAATCCCATTTACCTATTCACCCATTCACCTCTTCTCCCTTTATAATTCTCAAACGGCGCGAAATCTTTGTTCATGCCGTCATTCATTAAAAAAGCAACTTTGCTATTAACCTTCAGTCTTATATATTTCAATTCAGAATTTAGATAATCAGAAAAGCAATAGAGGCAGATTAATGTCATTGTCCGAAAAGATTTTTAATGCGGGAGTAGTTGGTGCAGGTGGTGCGGGATTTCCCACACATGTTAAAGCAAACTCGAAAGTAGAGTTTGTACTTGCCAACGGAGCCGAGTGTGAGCCTTTGATTCATAAAGACTTTGAACTGATGGTAAACTACCCCTCCGAAATTGTAAAAGGTTTTCAACTAATGCTTGAAAGCGCTTCGGCACGCAAAGGGTATTTCGGAATTAAAAATAAAAATGTAAACGCAATTGAAGCTATAAAACCGCACCTTGAAAAGACAAACATAGAATTCACCGGTTTGGGCGACTTCTATCCTTCCGGCGATGAATATGAATTGGTTTACGAAGCTACAAAACGGTTAATACCGGCAGCCGGTATTCCGCTTAATGTCGGATGTGTTGTAAATAATGTAGAAACTCTTTTTAATGTTGCAAGAGCCGATGCGGGTATCCCGGTTACAGAGAAAATAGTTACAGTAACGGGTGCTGTAAAAAAACCCTCAACTTTTTTTGTGCCGATTGGAACAACATATAGAGAGGTAATTGAATTTGCCGGCGGAGCAAAAATAAAAGAGTTCGGCGTTTTTATCGGTGGTGTAATGATGGGACAATTTACTTTCAACCTGGATGATGTGGTTACAAAAACAACAGCGGGGTTCATTCTTTTACCTGTAGACCATTACCTTGTTAAAAGAAAAAACCAGCCGGAAAAGAACTGGCACCGGATAGGTAAATCAGCTTGTGATCAATGCAGCTACTGTACTGAATTTTGCCCGCGATACCTGCTTGGTTACGACGTGCAGCCGCATAAAGTAATGCGTTCACTCGGATTTACAAAAACTGGTGAATCTGTTTGGAACCAGATGGCTGAATTGTGCTGTGCATGTGGATTGTGTACTCTTTATGCTTGTCCCGAAGACCTATACCCCAAAGAAGCTTGCGACAGGGCGAAAACAGAAATGAGAAAGTCGGGTGTGAAATATGTACAGACAAAGCCCGTAAAAGTTCACCCGATGAAAAACGGAAGAAGAGTTCCGTTGAAACAACTAATAAAGAAGTTACGGCTTGATGATTATAATGTTCATACGCCGTTTGTAAATAAAATGCCGGAGCCTGAAAGCGTAAAAATATTGTTGAAACAACATATCGGCGAAACAACTGTCCCGGTTGTAAATACAGGTGATAAAGTGTCGAAAGGGGATTTGATAGCAAAAGTACCGGATGGTAAACTCGGAGCTAATATTCATGCATCCATAAGCGGAACTGTTTCACATGTCGGGGATGGTTTTATTAGGGTGAGAAGTTAGAAGCAAGAAGCGAGAAGTAATTTTAATTGAATAGGAACTAATTATGATAGAAAAAAACTCGATTGGATTGATTGAACTGGGAAGTATTGCATCCGGTATGCAAGCCGCCGATATAATGCTTAAAACTTCAAATGTAGAACTTATACTTTCGCGGACAATCTGTTCAGGGAAGTATATCACCTTAATAGGCGGAGATGTTGCCGCTGTCAATTCGGCAGTTGAAGCCGCAGTTGAATTAGTAGGCTTCGGGGTGATTGATAATTTTGTTATACCGAACGTTCACAGTGCTATTTTCCCGGCTTTATCCGGGCACACGAATGTTGAAATGCTTGAAGCTCTCGGTATTATAGAATCGTTTTCCGTAGCATCATTAATTGAAGCGGCTGATGCTGCCGTTAAAGCGGCAAAGGTTGAACTTATCGAAATACGTCTTGCAATGGCTCTCGGCGGGAAAGCATTCTGTACTTTAACAGGTGAAGTAGCAGCAGTTAGAAGTGCGGTTGATGCCGGCAGCATGGTGATTGAAGAAAAAGGGCTTCTTGTAAATAAAGTTGTTATTCCCCAGCCCCGGCAGGAACTCCTTTCCGAGATGATTTGATGCGCGATGAATAAAGTAGTAACAGTTTTCGGCAGTTCTATTCCTACAATTGGGGAACCGGAATATGAAACCGCATATCAATTGGGAAAGATGCTCGCACGGGAAGGTTTTGATGTTTGTACTGGCGGTTACCGGGGTGTTATGGATGCGGTATCAAAAGGAGCTGTTGAACTCGGAAGCAAAGCAATCGGGGTAACCGTTACAACCTTTAAGGCGAAACCGAGCCGCCATCTAACAGAAGAAATAAAATGTACTTCTCTATTTGAAAGGATAACAAAATTAATTCAAACCGGTGATGCGTTTATTATTTTGGAAGGCGGTACCGGGACGCTGCTTGAATTGGCGGCAGTATGGGAGTTTGCGAATAAGGGAGTTGAAAAGGAAAAACCGGTGGCGTGTCATTCGGCAATGTGGGAAAAGATTGTCGGTGTAATGGAGGAAAGAATTCTTATTGAGAAGCGGAAAGCGGGATTAATCAAATGCTTTAGCTCAATTGAAGATTGCGTTACCCATATAAAAACGGGGTTGATGTAAGATATTTATCAAATTTAATTGCGTTTTAATTAACTTAGTTTTAGTTTTGCAATTAATAATAAAAAACTCGGAGTTTTAGATTGGCAGTCGGTTTATCATCTCTAACAGATATAGAAGTGCTTCAAAGAGTAGCGAATTATGATTCTCGGGCGCTTGAAACTTTATATAATCGATATTCACCGCTTCTTTATTCTTTAATTAAAAAAATAGTTGAAGACCCGAAGGAAGCAGAAACTATTTTGATTGATGTTTTTGTTATAGTATGGCAAAAAATCAATTTCTTTGATTTCAAAACCTCTAATGCTTATTGCTGGCTTGTTACCCTTGCACGAAACAAGGCTATTGATACGGCGAGAAGAAAAAGAAACGGTGAAAGCAGTTACCCGGTTTATAACGACGAGTATGAGAACAATTATATCCTTCCGCATCTTTCACCCCAAATAGATGACCTTGATTTGAAAACCGCTTCAAGTATAAGAGAAAATATTGAAGATGCACTTCACAAACTTACCGATGCCCAGCAGTATGTTTTATACCTCGGTTATTATGAAGGCTTAACAATAAGTGAAATCTCGCAGAGATTAAAAATACCGGTTCAAACTGTAAAATCTAAAATCCAGGTTGCACTCGAAAGTCTTAAAGATAATCTTTTGAAGGGAGAAGAATAATGAATACTACCAAATCTTCAAATGATTTTACTTCTTTAATGTATGCATTTGCATTGGGCAGCCTTGATAAAGAAGAATATGAAAAAATGCTCGGCTATATTGAAGGCGGCGGCGATTTTATGTGGCAGGAACTTGGCGAATATCAAAATCTTTCCTCGCTTCTTGTTTCATTCCTTGATATTGAAAATCCCGATATCCGTGTTAAGGATCAAATAGCGCGAAAATTATACCGGCTTAAGGAACAGAAGCGTCCTACCAAGTCGGTTGAACCGGTTAAAACTGAAATTCCTAAAGAGCCGGTAATTGAAGAACCTGTAGCTTCAGTTGAAGAAGAACCGGTTTTAATTCCGGAAGAAAATATTCAACCGGAAGAAGTTTCCGGGACTTTAATAGAAGAACAAAAGGCATCTGAAGAAACACCGCAACCACCGGAAGAAGAGTTTAGCCTTGTTTCGGCATCTTTGAGCAGAAGTCTTGGAGCAAGAAAGCAAGATACCCAGATTAACATGCGTAAGGACCTTGAGAAAGAGCAGAAAGAAGTTGAAGAGAAACCGGCTGCTTTTAAGAACACTCTACCGGAAGGATTTGAAGCTGTTGAATCGGTATCAATAGAAGAACTGGATAAAGCCGAAGCAGAGAAGGTTATAGAAGAAGAGAAACAACCGGAAGCAGAAATAATTGAAAGTGTACCGGAAGAACCTGAAAACATTGATCTTGCAACACTTGAACCGGTTGAAGAACCGAAAGAGGATATCGAAGCCAAATCGCTCGATGATTATTTAAAGAAATATGAAGTACAACCGGAACCCGAAATAATACCGGAACCGGAAAAGAAACCGGAACCTATACCGGCACCAGTGCAAACACCGGTTCAGCCTGTGGTAGTAAAAGGGGGCGTTTCTTTTGTTACAATATTGGTTTTATTCCTACTTCTTGGAGCGGGTATCGTAGCTGTTTATTACATGTTGTCGAAACAAATTAAGGAGACAACCGAACAAAGCGCATCCTTGTTGAAGCAGGATATTTCAACAATAAAAGAATCGATTGCAGACGACAAAACGATTTCAAGCATATTAAATTCAAACAGCCTTCTGCTTGTTAATTTAACCGGGACTGAAAAAAATGCAGGGGCAACCGGAAAGATTTTTATCGATCAGGCAGTGGGTACAGGTATTATACAACTATCAAATTTACCCAAGTTACAAGCTAATAAGATTTACAAACTTTGGTTTAAATACGGTGAAATTTTCACTATGGTTGATATGCCCGCAGATGTTGTTGCAGGTAAGTACTATAATTTGAGTGGACTACCGAAGCCGGAAGATTCATCTGTTCTATCGGTTTATATTACTGAAGAACCGCTTGAGGGAGCCGGTCGTATTTCTAACCGTATCTATTTTACCGGTACGGTCAACTTGAAGTAAATTTTAATCTCCTTCTACTTTTTGTAGAGGGAGAAGATAATTGCCGCTAACAAAAAAGTAATTAGAAGTAAAATCCAGCTTTCTGCAATTATTCCCCCGATTGCGGAAAGGAATTTACCAATCGAAAAGGAATCGGTTTTGATTATAAATCCTATACCGAAACTGGTTATTATAATTGCTGCATATGCAAATGAAGTTGTTTTTGTATCCTCTATGTATAGGATAAGCATTCCAATCCCAATGATTAAAACGATTGCGGGAAGAAATAGATCTGAACTGTTTGTAAAGATATAGCTATCTTTAATCAACATAACAAACCCGCCTAAAAAAAGAGCTGTCCCGCTAAACAGCAGAATTCTTTTCTTTTCTCCGAATAAAATCAATACAACTGAAAAACCGCAAAGCATTGATATAAAATACAGCATGGTGGAAAAATTTATATTTATTAACCCTATTCGTGATAGTAAAAAGAATATAATTAACGGTATCGCCAGTGCAAGGGCAGCGTTTTTATTCAGCTTCATTATTTATCATAAAAAGTTTTACTATTGGGTTGATATGTTAAAAAAAACAACCGGCTAAATTTCTTAAAAATTCCACATTAATATAATAAATGCGTCGTCAAACTTTTGAATTAAAAATTTGTCTGCATATATTTTGATTGTAAAAGATTGAATAATAGGCAGGAAAATATGACAGAACCCAAAATAAGTGTTGGAATACTAACAGAAAAAAAAATTGTTTTTGAACTATATGGCGATTTTGAAGTTGACTTCAGCGGACAAACTTTGTCCGGCAGATTCAAATGCGAAATTGTGAATAATAAACTGGTGGTTTCGGACAAACAAAATAAGTATATATTTGAAAACGAAGTTTACTTTGCCCCCTCAGCACCGGAAACCGAATACTTCACATTAAGAGATGTTGTGATCGGGGTTCAATTTCACTGGGAAAGAAAAGAGAAACAAAGTTTTAACGGCTCACTGAAACTTGTTATTGATAACGGAAAAGTAACCGCCGTAAATATCCTTTCAATAGAAGACTATTTGACGAGTGTAATCTCTTCCGAGATGAGCGCCAAGTGTACACTGGAACTGCTGAAAGCACATTCGGTAATTTCTAGAAGCTGGCTTCTGGCTCAGATTGAAAAATCACAATCTATAAAGAAAGAAAATATTTCTTATGTAAGGCAGATTGAATCCGGTGATGAACTGATTAAATGGTACGACAGGGAAGATCATGTCCTGTTTGATGTGTGCGCCGATGATCACTGCCAGAGATACCAGGGTACAACAAAAGTATTCACAGACGTTGCACGTCAGGCAGTTTCGGAAACACGCGGGCTTGTTTTGGTTGACGATAACGAGGCAGTTTGTGATACCCGTTTTTTCAAAGCGTGCGGCGGTGTTACCGAAGCATTTGAAAATGTATGGGAGCCGAAACATTTTCCTTACCTCGTTCCGGTTATCGATTATAAATATGAACCGGATAACTACAACATGGATTTAACAAAAGAGGCAAATGCTGTTAAGTGGATTAAAACCTCCCCACCCGCTTTCTGCAATACAACGGATAAAAAAGTTCTGTCGCAGGTTTTACTCGACTATGACCAGGAGACAACCGATTTTTATAGATGGAAAGTTGAATATACTCAAGCAGAAATTTCAGAATTGATAAATAAAAAAACCGGTTTTGACTTCGGTAAAATTATAGATTTAATTCCCGTTGAAAGGGGACCATCGGCACGATTAACAAAAATGAAAATTGTTGGGACCAAGAAAACTTTAACTATCGGGAAAGAATTGGAAATCCGTAAAGTGCTCTCTAATTCTCATTTGTATAGTTCCGCAATAGTTGTTGAAAAGGAAGAAGTTAAAGAGAGTGTTCCGCAGAGGTTTGTAATTTTCGGTGCCGGCTGGGGGCACGGAGTAGGGCTTTGTCAAATAGGCGCGGCTGTAATGTCCGAGAACGGTTACCGTTTCGACGAGATATTAATGCACTACTATAAAAATGCAAAAATGAAAAGGATTTATTAACATTCGATTCACACCATGAAAGTATTGTGTTCATGTTTGTCCAGAAGCTGGGGCGGTATGGAGATGTATTTCATTACAACCGTAAAACAGCTTATTGCACGGGATATTAAAGTAGAGATACTTTGTTACCCGGAGTCAAGAATTCATCTTGAGTCGAACAGTTTGAATATTTTAATACACACGATTAAAACTTCAAGGTATTTTCATCCCCTTGAAGCTTTTCTTTTAAAAGAAATATTAAACAACGGCAATTACGATATTATTCATAGCCATGCATCCAAAGATTTATGGGTGCTTGTCCCCGCTCTGAAGATGATTAAATCAACCGCTCCCTTGCTGCTTACAAAACATGTCGGCTCGTTTGTTATTAAAAAAGATTTTTTTCATAAATGGCTGTATAAAAGAGTCTCGTTTGCGATTGCAATTAGTGAAGTAATAAAGAAAAACCTCGTTGAAACATGTCCTTTAAGTGAAGATAAGGTTCAGTTACTTCACAATGGAATTCCGCTTGAGAATTTTAATCCGCTGCAGGCTAATCGTAAAGGAATAAGAGACGAATTCGGAATAAAAGAAAATGAATTGCTTATCGGTATGCTTGCAAGATTTAGTCCCGGTAAAGGACATGAAGAATTTTTATCCGCCGCCGAATCATTATCCGCCAAGTATGATAATCTTAAATTCATTGTAGTTGGTGAAGCAAGCAAAGGCGAAGGAGATTACGCCGAACACATAAAACAGAAGGCTGCCGAAAGAAAATTACAGAACATAATATTTGCAGGTTTCAGAAGCGATACCCGCGACGTTTTATCTGCAATGGATGTATTTGTTTTTCCTTCGCATGCCGAGGCTTTCGGACTTGCGCTTGTAGAGGCAATGGCGATGAAGCTTCCTTCTGTTTGCTCTAATTCCGACGGTATTCTTGATATAGCTGTTGATGGCGTTACTTCATTCCTGTTTGAAAAGAAAAACTGGAAAGAACTGGCGGATAAAATTGAACTACTGGTCCAATCTCCTTCACAAAGAAATGAGATGGGAGATGCGGCAAGAAAAAGAGTTGAAGAAAATTTCGCTCTCGAAGTTCATATGGATAAATTGCTTAATGTTTATAGCAATTCGATAAACGCCGGGAAATAATAATTACTTCTCAAGGGCAAGTACTTTGTTCAATCTCCTGACATGCCGTTCTTCATTGCTGAAGCGAGCATTAACGAATGCTTTTACAATTTCATAAGCCGGTTCAATGCCGATAATTCTACCACCGAGACAAAGCATATTCATATTATCGTGTTCAACACCCTGCCTTGCGGAATAAGTATCGTGGCAAACAGAAGCTCTAACTCCATTGATTTTATTTGCTGCTATGCAAGCACCCACACCGCTGCCGCAGATAATTATTCCTTTATCGTAATTACTTGAAGCAACTTTTTCCGCAACAGCAATTGCAAAATCCGGGTAATCATCATTTGCATCGTAAACAAGATTCCCCGCATCTGTAACGTCGAAATTATTTTTAATTAAAAACTGTTTAATTGCCTCTTTAAGTTCGAAACCGCCGTGATCGGCACCGATAACTACTTTCATTTTCTATCTACCAATTAATTTAAAAATTCCCATGATATTCCGAACCGGATACCTCTTCGCGGCATCGGGTAATATGGTGTAATATAATATTGATTATCCAAAAAATTCTCCCATGTAAAATAAATTATTGCCGTCTCTTTAACTTCTCCCGCAAGGAAAAAATCAATAGTTGCCGAAGCTCCGATTTCCGGTTTATCAAGCCGGTAGAGAATTCGCATTGCATTGAAATCATAACCAGAAAAGCTCCTACTACCGTTGAAATAGAATTTGAACCCGCTTTTCAAATTCAGGCTTGAATCAAACAAAACATCTTTATACCACAAACCGGTGTTGAAAGAAAAATCGGGTAACGGTTTTGTAATGTTTACACTGTAATTCGATTTATAAAACGAGCCCGTCAATTCAAGTTCAATTTTCCAGTACTTTAAGGCAGTATAAATCGATACACCGAAATCGTCTTTCGGTTGTAATGCTGCTACTTCGGTTGGACTAATGTAATAAAAATATTCCCCGCTATATTTTTTATAGAAGAAAGTTGATTTTACTCTTCCAAACGGAAGCTGATATTCTGCTCCGGCTTCTGCGTTCAACACGTAAGGTTTATCACTTATACCGGGATAATACAAATGCAGTCTTTCGTATCTGCTGACTCCGAAATAGATTTTACTGTTTTCAATTACAGAAATGGAAACGTCTCCGCCAACCCCATTATAAACTTTTGAATCGTAGTGAAGTGTCTTTGTGAAGAAAGAGGGAGCAATTCCAAGGTCGTTAAAGTTGAAAGTTAATGAACCGGAAAAACCGAGTAGATTGTTCTTGTACCATTCTATTGCGGTGTTGGGTAAAAACATCCTATGTTCGTAAAAGCTGGAAAGATGAAGAGAAAGAAATCCCAACTCTAACCGCTGGTTCAAATTAGCGCCGAGTATTTTTTGTTTGTCGTCCGATAAAACCGACGGGATGGAAGTAACTGTTCCATTCTCATTCTGCCTGAATTCATCAAGATTGAATTTGTAATAAAAATTCAAATCCGAATGTGAAGCATCGAACAAACTTGCAAGGAACCGCAACTGGAACAAATGCTGTTTGTTTTTCTGATACCTGTTTGAATACAATACAGGGGCGAGACGTTCATTGTATAAATAGTAATTGATATCCAGATCCAAATCAATCAATGAATCAACTGCAATGCCTCCATTCAAACTGAAGTCGGCTTTGTTATAAAAGTAGTCTGCCGATATGTTAATGCTATTACTTAAAAAATATTTCAGTTTAACTTTCGCCTGCCACAAAGAAGATTCCGTATTTGAGTAACTGTTCCCCGATTTCCTATTTGTAATATCAACAAAAACATTCATTTTTTTGTAGGGCATGATGCTGAATTGAGCATCAACCATCGCTTCTTCAAAAGGACCTTCATAGTATTTAATTCTTGAGTAAGGGGCTGGCGGAATAAAATTCTTTGTAATAAAATTTACTGAGGCTGCGTTATTGTCCGGTCCGTACATAAAACTCCGCACAGACGGAATGATTTCAATTGAGTCAATATCTTCAGTTTGGATGTAATTCAAATCGTAATAGTTTTTCATCCTGTCGTTTAACAGCAAACCGTTTTCAAGATAACCGACACTATTAAAACCTGAACCGTAAATAGAGACCTCGTTCGGTTGATTATAAAAGCCGAGATGCCTGATTGATGTCCCGGGAAAAAGATTTATTAAATCGCCTGCATAACGATAATCGCTTTTTAAAACCTCTTCGTTCGAAACAAAATTACTTCCATTAAACATGGGTGGAATAAATATGCTGATAATAGTATCGGGAGCCGCAGTAATTACTGAAGCAGAGTCAACCATTACAGAATCAACCGGGGCAATCAAGGAATCCGGTGGAAACGATAATGAATCAGCATTACCGAAAAGAGTAAACTGAGCGGCTATTAATAAAAAAAGTATTCTCATTATTTATAAAGATATTAGTCAAATCAACCATTACAAATTAACAATTAACGGGGGATTTTCCATCCTTGATGTAGAATTAAAATGCTTTATTAATTCTTAAACTTATATGATGCTTTGCGGATCAATGTCAATTGAAACGGGAATATCTCTTATTGATGACTTTTTCTTAAACTCTGCTTCGGCGGATGTAACCGCAGTCCGTAACACCGCTCCACCCGGATCCTCCGAGCGGTTACTCTTAATTAAAACCTGGTAACGGTATTCTCCTTTTAATCTTGCAATTATGGCTGTGGAAGGGGGAGTTATTTTAACATACTTTTTATATGCTAAAAGTTCATTGTAGAAATCAGTTATTCCCCTTTTTACTTTCCCGTGGTCTTTATCTTTCATTTCGATCAAACAAAGCCTTGTAAATGGAGGATAGCCCATTCTCTCACGGTCGGCAATCTCTTTTTTATAAAAACCATCGTAGTCGTTTTCAAGCACTTTTTGAAGCGCAAAATGTTTATGGTTCTGGGCTTGGATTAACACTTCACCCTCAACCTTGCTGCGTCCTGCACGACCGGAGACCTGTGTTAATAATTGGAATGTTCGTTCATCGGCTCTAAAGTCCGGCAGCCAAAGACTTGTCTCGGCAGATACAACCCCGACAAGAGTTACACGAGAAAAATCTAATCCCTTTGCAACCATTTGTGTACCGACAAGAATGTCTGTTTCACCGCTTTTAAATTTAGCCAGTATTTCTCCAAGCGAGCCTTTTTTAGAAATTGAGTCGGAATCAACGCGGCTTATACTTGTATTCGGAAAGTAATAAGCTAATTCATCTTCAACCCGTTCGGTACCTGTGCCAAAGTATTTTAATTGTTTCGAGCCGCAGTTTGAGCATGCTTCCGGCACTTTACGTGTAAATCCGCAGTAATGGCATTGCAGTAAATTTTGATTTATATGATAAACCATTGATACGGAGCAGTTATTACATGTTTCAAGTTCGCCGCAATCAACACAGTAGAGTTGTGTTGCAAACCCCCTTCTGTTTTGAAGAATAATTACCCCTTCTTTTTTCTTCAGCCTGTCGTCGATTTTTTCAAGTAGAGTCTGAGAAAATATATTCTCCATCCGTTTTCGTTTCTTCTCTTCGATTACATTTACAAGCGTGATGCGCGGGAGTTTTGCATCGTCAATACGTTCCGGTAATTTCAATAATGAAAACTTTTTCAGATGAACATTGAACATGCTTTCGACAGATGGGGTAGCAGAACCAAGAATAATAGGACTACCTGAAAATTTTGCTTTAATAATAGCAGCATCTCTTGCCTGGTATTTCGGGGATTCATCCTGTTTGTAACTTGAGTCATGTTCTTCGTCAACTACAATTAAGCCAATATTTTTCATTGGGGAGAAGAGAGCGGAGCGGGCACCGACAACCACTTTCGCTTTCCCCTTCAGTATCTTTTGCCATGAATCGAATCTTTCGCCGGGCGACATTTTGCTGTGAATAAGTGCTACCGTATCACCGAAGTTATTAAACAATCTCGTTGTTATCTGCGGAGTAAGTGAAATTTCAGGTACGAGGATAATAGCTGTTTTGCCAAGTGCCAAAGTCTTTTTTACAAGTTCGATATAAACCTGTGTTTTACCGCTTCCCGTAACGCCATGTAGAAGGTATACTTTAAAATCACCGGCAGATAGAACCGGAGTAACTTCATCGATAACCGATTGCTGCCCTGCAGTTGGCTTTAGTTCTACGTGTTCTTCGGAATAGAGGGATATGTGTTTTCTTTCAATTTCCTTCGGAAAAGTTTTTACAAGTCCTCTTTTTACCAGCGAAGAAACTGAACTAAGATTAAACCCGTTATTCTCCAGGAATTCATTTAAAGGAATTTCTTTATCTTTTGAAGAAATCAGCTTAAGCAGTACTGCGACCTGCTTTGAAGCCCTTCGCTCCAACTCGGGAATAGCATCATATACCTCCTCCACCGGTTTTGCAAGTTTAACGAAGGTTAGCCTTTTAGCTTGAACTTTCGGTTTCTCCGGCTCATCGTGAATGGAGATTGCCCCATCTCTTTCGAGCGTTCTCAAGGGACCGTAAATATTTTTTTTATTTATTTCCCTTTGCAGCTTCGAAATAGAAATTGATGGATGGTCAATTAAAACATGGAGTAATTTCCCCCGGATGGAATCTTTTCTTTTTTCTTCATGAAAGAGTTTTGTGCAGTAAACCGTATCCGCAGTTATTCTTTTCTTCGATTGAATATCAGTCCCCTGCGGAACGGCAAGTTTTAATGCTTCCCCGGTAGAGCAAAGATAGTATTCAGCAAGCCATTCGTAAAACTTAAAATCATTCCCCGCTACGATAGGTATTGAATCTATTATATCTTGGATTTCTTTAATTTCAAAATCGGATTCAACTTTTTCAAGAGTGTTTATTATAAACCCGGTGATTACTCTTTTACCGAACGGGGCAACCGCTCTAACCCCGATTTGAACAGCATCAACCAAATCTTCCGGCACTTTATAAGTGAATGCTTTTCTAAACGGAAGCGGGAACAGCAGTTCTACAAAAAGGGGCATCGTAGTTAGTTAAGATTAATTGTCTTTCAAAAACGGCTTTAGGTCCCGTACGTCTGATGATGTAACGTCGGGAAGCATTTCAAATTTCAATGTTTTGAAAGTATTATCCCAAAGAATTCTTTTATACTCTTTTGATGTTACTATCTGTCCGTTTGTAGAAATAATACTGTCCTTAGGACTTAAGGTGAGGAAATAAAAACCATCCTGGTACTGAATTCCTTCAACGGTTGATATGTCTGTGAAGTTATATGTTACTTTGCCGGTTAGTTTATCATCTTCTATGAATAGATTTCTTGCAGTGATTTCTTTCCCTTCGTCTGCTTGGGATAGAACAAAGTCATCGCTTTTCAACATATAATCGAAAAGAGCAGTTTTATCTTCTTCAAACTCACGGTTACCGATTGCATCCGATTTTATGTCGTGAAAAGTGATTTCTGCGTGTCCTTTCGTTTTTCCGGTCAACGTTATTTCATAGGATACTTTTTGAAAAAGAAGGCACCCGTTGAACAATACCGCAGTTATAAGAACCAACAAAACTTTTTTCATAAATTATCTCCAGTAAGATTTCAGTAGCTGTAATAATAAGAATTAACGGTTCAATATTATTCTTAAAAATAGAATTTTGCAAGGGGAAACCTACGCTGTTAATGTTTACGGCTTAAACCGAACTGCAAAGCGGATGCTAAGTATCCGCTTTGTAAATAATAATTCTGTTTAGTCTTTTACAATAAATTACTTGCTAATTCGGCAAGTTCTGACCGCTCACCTTTTTCAAGATTAACATGTGCATACAACCGCTGCCCTTTGAAATGCTCTATTAAATAGGATAACCCGTTTGACTGCGAATCAAGATACGGATGATCAATCTGGTAAATATCTCCCGTTAAAATGAGTTTCGCTCCTTCGCCTGCACGAGTGATTATAGTTTTAATTTCGTGCGGGGTTAGGTTTTGTGCTTCGTCTACAATGAAGAAAATTCTTTGAAGACTTCTACCGCGAATGTAACTTAACGGCTCAATAGCAAGTTTGTCATCTTTAATTAACTGGTTTATAATTTGATGGTTTCTGTCGGTTTCGGAATACTGATCCTGGATTACTTTCAGGTTATCCCACAAAGGCTGCATGTAAGGAGCAAGTTTGCTTTCAACATCACCCGGAAGATAACCTATATCTTTATTACTGAGAGGAATTACAGGTCGCGCTACATAAATCTGCCGGTAATACTTTCGTATCTGTAACCCACCCGCCAATGCCAAAAGAGTTTTCCCTGTTCCTGCTTTACCTGTTATTGAAACAAGCGGAATATCCATATTTAAAAGTGCATCAATAGCAAAAGTCTGTTCGGCATTCCGTGGTTTAATTCCGTATGCCGGCACCTTATCGATTTTTCTAAAAACCTCTTTCGCCTGGTCGTAGAACGCCAGTACGGAATTGGTATCATTTCTAAAGATAAAATATTTGTTGGGAACAAACTCCGCGTTGGAGTTATTCATTATTTCTTTTGCGTTGATTTCAAAAGGCATTTTGTAGAAGCGTGAGATAATGTCCGGGTCAAAATTCTCAACTGTTTCCTTCCCGCTATATAACTCCTCAATACTTGAAACCCGGTCGGTTGTATAGTCTTCGGCTTGAATACCGAGGGCTTTCGCTTTCATTCTGAGATTTACATCTTTAGAAACAAGAATAACAATTCTTTTATTCAAATATTTTTTCTTAAGGTCGAACGCAACGCTTAAAATTCGATGGTCGGGATTATCATCCTTAAACACATCGCTTATTTCCTTACTAAGGCTGCGGGTGATTGCAATGCGAACTTTCCCCTTTCCTTTGCCCAACGAAACACCGCCGTTAAAAATAGCATTCCCCGTAATTGAATCAAGTGTACGTGTAAACTCCCTGGCATTCAGGTTAATAACCTGGCTGCCCCGTTTGAAGTAATCTATTTCTTCTATTACTGCAAGTGGAATTGTAATATCGTTTTCCTGGAATTGATGTATACAAGATGAGTCGTGAAGAATTACGTTTGTATCAAGCACAAACATTTTAGGTTGTTTTGCTGCCATATAATATCTCTTTTTTTTGTTCTCAATATCTGATTTATTTTCTTTTTGTTCAAGTACATATTTTAAAATAATGGGTGGCAAGCCGAAAGATTTGAAATCGAACACAAAACATTTATGCCGTGATTGATTATTTCACCCGAATAGTGTATTATTGCCGACAAAAGAATACTCCTTTTCAAAATGGATTTTAATATCGATAAAAATAATCAAACAGTTTTATTAGCCGATTCCTTCAAGTATTTCGGCTTGCTGCCCATTGGTATACTTTACTTTAATGAGAATCTTGATGTTGTTTATGTTAATGAGAACCTGAAAAAATTCGGTTTGCCGGGATTAAATGATGATTCCGAACTGCACGGGAATAACCTGTTGAGTAACGAATTATTCATGCAAGAGCCAATTAATGCCGAAATACAAAAATTGAAAGGCGGGGCTCCGTTTGAAAGAGAAATTAAAAACATCAAAGCAGTAGACGGCAGGGAAATATCGATAATTCTTAAAGGCACTTCATTTTTTGAAGATGGAATTCTTAAAGGCGGGTTTTTAATTGTTGAAGACTTAAGCATAATTCCGCGTGCCAGGTTTGATGAATCATTATTAACGAAAGATTTTTTTGAACAAGTTCTTTTGCAATCCTACAGCATTGTTTTAATACTTGATGTTGATTGTAATGTGAAGCTAATCGGGGGAAGAGACATTAACCAATTCACATCAAAAAAGGGGAACCTTGTAAACAAACACATTTCGACAGTGTTGTATAACGACATCGCGGCAGAAGTCGTAACACTTTTTAATAAATCAAAAAGGGATTTACAAAAACAATCTTTTCTTGTTGAGCTGCAGGTTAAGGGGGAACTAAAACAGTATTCGGGGATTACCCACCCGGTTATTGACGGTAATAACAATTTTAAACACGTCTATTTATTCTTTAACGATATTACACCTCATTACGAAGAAAGAAAAAAATATAAGAACCAAATCGAAGAACTACGATATTACCAAACAATAACAGAAACGGCTACCGATGCGGTTGTGGGACTTGACTTAAGCGGGAAAATAGTATTCTGGAATAAAAGTGCGGACTTGCTTTTCGGTTATACAAGAAGCGAAGTATACGGGAAGTTATTCGGGAAAGTAACTAAAGCGTATGATGAAATCTCTTTTGCGAAAATATTAACTTCGCTGGAAGAAGAGAACAATTTCAAAGTTAAGTTGTCGATCATTTCAAAGACAAAAGAGAAGAAAACCTGCGATATTACCTTTTCAACTACATGGATAGACGGGGACAATAAGGTAATCATTGTCGTATGTACAGATATAACCGAGAAAGAAAATGTAGAAAAGTCACTCCGCTTATCGGAGGACAGGTTCAGGAACATAGTACAGAAAACAGCCGAATTGATCTGTAATTACAACAGTGATGGGATAATAACATACGCCAATCCTTCTTTTTGCAGTACACTTGGTTACAACGAAGAAGAAATCCTCAAGAAAAATATTTCGGACCTTATTGCACCTCAATTTATCGAGCAAAAAAAGTTCAACCAGAAGAACATTTACAATGCAAAAACCTATACCACCGAATTAGCTTTTCTTACGAGCTCCGGTGAAACGGTTTTTGTGCTTGGCACTTTTTCGATTTCAAAAGATATTGATGAATCTAAAAAAATATTCAGCGGAATATTTACCGACATAACTCAAAAGAAAGAAGCAGAGCAAGAACTATCGATGATGCGAAAGATATTCGAAGCATCTAATGACGGGATAGCAATTGAGAAAAACGGGAAATTCATTCTTGCTAACGATTCCTTCCTGGAGTTGTTCGGTTATAAAAGCGTTACCGAATTAATCGATACACCCGTTAATTCAATTGCAACGGAAACTGATAGAGAAAGATTTTCAGAGTACCTGGGGAAGGCGGGAGGAAAAGAATCATCAATTCAATATGATTTTCTGGCACAAAAAAGAGATGCGTCGAAGTTTCATGCCGAAATTTCTACCACATCGTTTGAATTTGATACAAAAAGTTTTTCTGTTATTCTTGCACGCGACATAACGGAAAGAAAAAGAACACAACAGGCTATTAAAGATTCCGAAGAAAAGTATAGAAGCATTACTGAAAACCTGGATGACTTTTTCTGGATGGCTGAGCAGGTTAATAATAAACTGAAACTCATTTTCTTTACACAATCAGTGCAAAAAATTACAGGGCGTTTTCAAGTAGAGTATTTAAAGAATCCCCGCTTGATATTCAAAATTATCTATCCGGATGATTTTTTAATGGTTAAAAACAAATTGAAAAATCTGTTTGTGAACTACTATAAAAATATGGAGGAGATGGAGCTTCGCATTGTTCACAAAGCGGGAAACATTGTTTGGATAAGAAACAAAACAAAAGTTATCCGGGATAAAGACGGTGTGGTTCAGAAGATGTACGGGCTTGTAAGCGATATATCGCTTGAGAAGCATGCAGAGGCAGAGATAAAGAAAACAGCAGATGATTTGAAAAAACTGAACGATGCAAAAGACAAGTTTATTTCGATTATCTCACACGATTTACGCACTCCCTTTAGTTCGATTCTCGGCTTTACGGATATGCTTTTGAATGATGATGAATTAACAACTGACGAAAGGAAACAGTATGTTTCCTTTATAAAAGAATCTTCCGAAAGTATGCTGACGCTTGTTAATTCGATACTGGATTGGACAAGAGTTCAAACCGGGCGAATAAGATTTGAACCGCAGAAAATTGCCGTCAACAAAATTGTTCGTAAGGCTATTAATTCATCTCTCGGATTTGCAATGAAGAAAGATATAAACCTGCGGGATGAATTAACGGATGAATATTTCGTTTTTATCGATGCCGGTTTGATTTTGCAAGTGATTAATAATTTGGTATCAAACGCATTGAAATTTACTCCTCCCGGCGGGGTCATATCTATTAGTGCCGTTCAATCACCCGAACCACGCTTTATTGAGATAACCGTAGCCGATTCGGGCGTAGGAATTGCACCGGAAAACATATCGAAGATATTCAGTATCGAATCCAAATTTACAACAGAAGGAACAGCCGGCGAAAAGGGTACTGGGTTCGGACTTTCGCTTGTAAAAGAAATTGTTGAAAAACATGGCGGGCGAATCCGGGTTGAAAGTGAATTGGGCAAAGGCACAAAATTTAAATTTATCCTGCCGAAAGCCTCTGCAAAAATATTGTTAATTGATGATAGCAATACGGACAGAATCCTGTATTCAAAACTGCTGAAGAGTATTGTGCCGGGATACGAAATAATCACCGCCAAGAATGGGGCGGAAGGTTTTGATTCTGTAGTTGAAAATTCTCCTGCACTTGTTGTAACAGACCACGTTATGCCTGAAATGGACGGGTATCAATTTGTAAAAAAACTTGTCGAATCCGAGATAAAAGGGAAACCACCCGTTATAGTATTAAGTGCCGATATACGGAAGGGAGAAATAGTTGCATACAATGAACTCGGTATTGAATATATCTTTCAAAAACCTGTGAACCTTAATACGCTTAAAGATGCTATTGAGCAATCTTTGAAAAAGTTTACTATTTAAATGCTATTTTACTTTTTTCAACACGTACCCGGTTGACTTCTCTAATTTTATACTTCCGCTTACTGTATCAAGCGGTATTGTTCCGGCAAAGTAGGGATTAACAAGTACGCTCCAGTTACCTCCCGGTAATTCAAATTCATGTTTTTTCTTATGATTCGCATTAAAAAGAAGGATGAATTCTTCATTTTCAAATTTCAAAGAATACCCGAGTGCAAATTCGTTATCTTTTGTTTCCATGAACTCTATTTCTTTGTAGTCTGCTCTTCTAAATGCATTATATTTGTTGCGGAGTTCGATCAATCCTTTGTAATAATCAAGAAGTTCTTTGTTCGACTTTGCGTGTTCATAATTAATATAGTTTACTTCGTTGTCTTTATCATAAGTGTTATGGTCAATTCTCCCTTTATTTGTATCGGGAACGTCAATATCGAAAGGAATAACTTTAGTTCTTGCATATTCCTGCCCGGAATGTATCATCACCATCCCTTGTGATGTCATTAAAAAGAGAGCTGCAAGTTTGTTCAGTTTTAATTGTTCTGCTGAAAGCAGTTGAAATGAATCTACATCTTTAATTTTTTTATGATGGTCAACTTCTCCCGAACCGATGCGAATAAAATCACCGAGCGTATAACCGTCGTGCGACTCAAGATAATTTACAGAATGCTCTTTCTTTTGAAACAATCCATGCTTATCACGTACGAGTGTGCCGTTAACATAGCTTTTAATTCTCTGCGGGTCATTGTTTCCGAACCATTTGCCGAAAATCCAGCCGTGTCCATGGAAAGGATTTTCACCTTTAATTCCGTTCCTGATTTGATCATTCCAGCTTCCCCAGCCTCGAAGCGAGAAACCTGCAGGGTCGTAGCCGCCGCCCCACGGTTCGCAGACAAATACTACATAAGGATTGATTTTTTTTGCTTCGCGTATTATCTCTTCGATTGTTTCCCAATCTATTAATTTACCGAGATCAAACCGGAAGCCGTCTATGTGGTATTCTGTCATCCAGTAAAGAATGCTTTCAACAATCAATCGTCTTACCATCGGTCGTTCTGTTTTTAAATCATTCCCGCAGCCGCTTTGAGCAATGTAATGCCCTTTTCCGTCCAAACGGAAATAATACTCCCTGTCTATTTCCTTCAGGTTGCCGATTTCATATTCCGAAAGGTGATTGTAAACTACATCCATAATAACAGCGATCCCCTCTTTATGAAACGCCTTTACCATATCTTTAAAATCTTTTACCTGTTCTCCCTTCACTCCAATCCATTTGTTCCACTCCAAATGATTTGTGCTTTCGGAGTAGTAAGATTCGGGGGCGAAGAATGCAGCAGTCATATAACCCCAATGGTTTCTTTCATAAGGATTCCATGTGTTGAACTTTCCCATAAAGTTTTTCCTGTATGGGATTTCAATTCTTCCGAAATCCATCGGTGGAAGAAGTTCAACTGTATTTACACCGAGTTCTTTAATATAACTTATTCCTCCGTCAACGCCTTTTTCAACTAATCCTTTGTACGTGCCGGGCATTGTTGAACCGCTTGAAGTGTGGGCAGTCATGTCGCGAATGTGCATTTCGTAAATTACGAGGTCCCGCCAGTCTCTTTTAATCCATTCATCCCCTTCCCAGTCGTAGTCGTCTTTATAGATAATTGACTTACGCGGGTTAGCATAATCGGTAAATGATGCAACAGCTTTTGAATAAGGGTCAATACATAAGGGCTTATCTTTAAGTTTTTCTTTCTTTGTCGCCAGCACTTTGAAACCGTAAAACATGCCGTACAGTTCGCCATCAAGAGTAATTTCCCAAACGCCATCCAGGTCTATTTTCATTTCGAAACTGTTGCCGAATTCATCTTCAACTTCTTTAAAAGTAAAAAGGTAGACTGACACAGCCTGCGGAGCAAACAACCTGAAAGTTGTTTTTCCACCCGCAACAGTTATTCCCAATTCTTTTGAAGAATAGTATTTATCAAGTTCTTTTAGTTTAGATAAATACTTAGCCTGTTTTGAAACCGTTTTACGCTTCTCTTTATTCTCTAAAAACAATTGTTCACCCTTTATGTTGACAATTAAAACCGTGATTAATAAAATCGATAATAAAATTATTACGCTTCTCATCTTAAACGCCCGGAAAATGTAGATAACTAATTGTGAAAATAGAGATTTGACATTTAATACACAAAAGAGAATATCCGGCTTTAATGAATAGTGGTTGTTTGATTGGGGTAGAATTTTTAGTAATACTAAATGAGAAATAAAGTTTTTAAAACCGCACAAATAGATTAAATTTGAAATGTATTATTCATCACCAATAAAAATGATATGATTGACAAAGAGCTAAATTACGGCAGACACATAATTGAGAAGTTTCTTCGGAACTGCAGCAATCCCGGACTGATAGTTGATCTTGGCGCCGGGCATGGTACTGACCTTGAGACTGCGAAGAAAATCTTTCCCGATGCAAGTATTCATGCGGTTGAGATTTACAAGCCTTATTGTGATGAACTTATTCATTTGGGCTTCACAGTTCATACTATCGATATTGAAAAAGATGTTTATCCTTTCAATGCAAATTCGGTAGATGTAATTATTGCCAATCAGATTATTGAACACCTTAAAGAAATTTTCTGGGTTTTTCATCAAGCATCACGAATACTAAAGCCTGGTGGCTCATTTATTATCGGTGTACCGAACATTGCGGCTCTTCATAATAGACTATTGTTGTTGTTGGGTAATCAGCCGACACAACTAAAAAACTGGTCTGCGCATGTTAGGGGTTGGACAAAAAAAGACCTTCTGAGTTTTGCAAATAACATTTTTCCCGGCGGATATACATTGAAAGAATTTGGAGGAAGTAATTTTTATCCTTTCCCGCCTGCTGTGTCAAAACCATTGGCGAATCTCTTTCCTAATCTTGCATGGGGAATTTTTCTCCGGTTTGAAAAAGCTAAAGAATATAATGATGAATTCATCAAGTACCCTGTTGAGAAACAACTTGAGACTAAATTCTACCTGGGATGAAAACGATTGGTTTGCTAAAATACTATTCCCATCCAGAGTATTCCCCATAACAAAGTAAAAACAGTTATAGGAATTCCGGCTTTCAAATACTCAACGAAAGATAAATGAACACCTCTGGACTTAGCCGATTCCGCTACTATCAAGTTTGCAACCGAACCCAACAGTGTTAGATTTCCTGCAAATGTAGTTGCCATTCCGAGTGTAAGCCAAAACATGTTTTGATCTACCATTAAAGGAATAACCGGCTTGAATAATAAAACAGCCGGCACATTGGAAACCAAATTACTTATTACTGCTGCCGTCATAGAGAATGAAAATAATCCGTCTTCAAGAAACGGGATTGCAGTTGAAAATAAATGTTTACTTAACCCGCTTGTTTCCACTGCGGCAGTTACAACAAACAGTCCGGCGAAGAAAATAAGAAGCGACCAATCGATTTCTCTGAAAACTCTTTCCGGTTTCAACCTTCTTGTTATTAAAAGGAATGATGCGCCTCCAAGTGCAGCAAGTGGAACGGAAACACCAAGGATAAAAGCGATCATCATCATAACCGAAGCGATTATGCTTTTGTAGAATAAAGGAAGATATAATCTTACTCTTTGATTATCGGGATAGAAGAGACGTTCTTTCTTAAATTCTTTCCTGTAAATTATAACTATAATAAACCAGTCTATTACCAATCCCCCGAGTGCAGCAGGAGTTAAATAAAATGCGAACTCTGTAAAAGGAATACCCGATGCAATCCCGATTATCATATTTTGCGGGTTACCGATTATAGTTGCGGTTGAGCCGACATTCGCTGCTGTTGCAGTAGCAACAAGGTAAGGAATCGGATTCCGTTTTAATGCTGTTGTTATCTCTAAAACCAACGGAGTGAAAACTAGAACGATTGTATCATTAAGAAATATTGCGGATAAAATCCCCGATGAAAAAATAATAAGCGTCAACAATTGTCTTGGGGTTTTGGCATGAAGAATTACTTTTTTGGTTATAAGATCAAAAAAACCGCACAAGCGTAAATTGACATTAATTATCATCATCGCAAAAAGCAGGGTGATTGTATGCAAGTCAATAGAAAGAAAAGCCTGCTCAAGAGAAATTGACCCTGCGAAAATAAGTATCGCAGTTCCTACAAGAACAATCGTAGCGCGGTTCATTCGTAAAACCGGGTATCTACCGATGGCAACACCGATAAGAATTACGGTTATTGCGATTAACGAAAAGATCGATAATAACGACATAGGTTTACTTTACTCTTCCGGCTTATTAAAAACTAAAATATTTGCAGAATCTTTATTGGGATTAAAAGACCCTCTTTCAAATGAAGAAAAATGACCTTTAAACTTAAATCCGCTTAGTAAGTGGAGGTCGATATAACCTTCACTTCGCAATGGATATAGAATTGTTTCATCGCGGAAAACAGACTCACCATTTTTATCTAACGCTGTTTCAAAAATAACTCTCTCTTCATCTATTGAAGAATACATCCTTCGGAAAGTAATTTTTTCTTCACCGAGCACTCTGTCCGGGAAAACATACTCATTATGTAAAAGTACAAAGTCCCAGTTAACCGTTTGAAAAATCCATGTGCCGTTTGGGTTCAATTTTGAATAGACTTTTTCAAGAAATTCAGCCAGAAGATTTTTGGGCAGATGAGGGACAACATTACCGACAGAATAAATCAAATCAAAACTACCATCAACTTTATCAATATCGAACATGTTCAACTGGAAAAACCCGGCAGAAGGATATTCGTTTCTTGCGAACATTATCATTTCTTCGTTTAAATCTATACCGGTAATAGTAAAACCTTCATCACCGAACTTTCCGCAGTAATGCCCGGTTCCGCAGCCGACATCAAGAATTGCTTTCCTACCATTGTTGAGATGTGATTTTAAAAATTGATATGTTACTTCCCTGTAGGGAAAAATCATTTCGTAATATTTTGAGAATTTGCTGTAAAAGGACATTTTTATCTACCCGGTATATTGATTAAAAATACTACTGTTTTCATAATTATTAATTTTTGCTGTTGACAATCTTCCCGGCATCAATTTCACAATGTTTCCATGTAATTTTTGACTGCATCGGCACAGTTTTCACCATCTATTGCGGCGGATACAATTCCACCTGCATAGCCTGCACCCTCGCCGCTCGGGAACAAGCCTTCAATTTCAGAGTGCATTAAAGTAGTTTTCTCCCTTGGTATTCTAATGGGAGAACTTGTTCTTGTTTCCGCAGCTAGAATAACGGCTTCTTCCGTAATATAACCCCTCATTTTTTTACCGGATTCGATCAGTGCGTTCTGCAAGCTAATAGAAATGGGTTTCGGCAGTAACTCATGTAAAGGAGCGGAGACTATTCCCGGTATATATGAAGTTGCCGGAAGTGAACCTGAGATTTTTTGATTAATAAAATCGGTTACTCTTTGTGCGGGAGCGGTCTGTTTTTCTCCGCCTGCGTTAAAAGCAATTTTCTCAATCCATTTTTGATACTCCAATCCGGCAAACACACCGTATTTATGAAACTCATTAACTTTCAATTCAGAGTTATAGTAATCAGCTTCCTTTACTTCTGCAACGAAACCGGAGTTAGCGAAAGGTGAATTTCTTCTGGATAAAGACATTCCGTTTAAAACCAATTCTCCCGGTGCAGTTGATGCCGGTACGATTATTCCACCGGGACACATACAAAATGAAAAAACTCCCCGGTCTTTTACCCGGCATGTTAAACTGTAACTTGCGGCGGGAAGATACTCGTCTCGTTTTTTTGTGTGATATTGAATTTCGTCAATTAACACCTGCGGATGTTCAATTCGAACTCCCATTGCAAACTGTTTCGCTTCAAGTTTTACACCTTCTTTATGTAAAAGATAAAATATATCTCTTGCAGAATGCCCTGTTGCAAGAACAACGGCATCGGCTTTATATTCTGCCGACTCATTAATAACTACTCCTCTCAGCTTTTTATCATTGAGTATTAGTCCGGTCAATTTGGAGTTAAAGTGAATTTCTCCACCACAATTGAGTATTGTTTCTCTAATTGATTTAACTATTCCCGGCAGAAGATTTGAGCCTATATGCGGGTGTGCATCTATCGCAACGCTCTCTTTTGCTCCATGCTTAATAAGAATATCAAGAATCTTTTTTACATCACCTCTTTTGTTAGAACGCGTATAAAGTTTACCGTCGCTATACGTTCCCGCTCCCCCTTCGCCGAAGCAGTAATTTGAATCGGGATTGACAGTATGAAACTGCTGAATCGCCCGCAGGTCCCTTCTTCTTGTTTGAACATCTTTCCCCCTTTCAAAAACAATAGGTTTAATTCCGAGTTCTATCAATCTAAGCGATGCGAACATCCCCGCCGGTCCAAACCCGATTATTATGGCTTTTTTGTCTTCCTTAACAGGAATATAGTTGAATGATTCTTTCTTTAGCTGCGGAAATTCATCGATATAAACATCACATAATAATCGTATTACCGGTTTTTTGCTTCTTGCATCAATTGATCGCTTTACCGGGACGACGGCTTTCAGCTCGCCTGGATTAATTGAAAGTTTTTGTAAGACTTTATTATTAATTACATCCCGGTTAGATGCATCTTCAGGGTATAGTACAATTTCAATTTTTTGAATCATTTACCGGTTGTCCGCTTTCCGTTTATTATATCCCTTCTCTTCAAACGGTTGAATTTCATCAATATGGATTTCTTCAAGCGCCTTCACTTCTTTGGAGAGGTCAACAATTTTATCATCGTCCGGGTTTACTTCATCAATAATTTCAAAAAGAAAATTTTCTTCGCCCATTTGATTCCAATCTTTTTGAAGTCCATTGTTCATGTGCCCGCCTGTTTCGAGTTGAAATTTCTGGGAGCGCAAGGCTGCTTCCAAATTTACGCTGCTTCCAATAAAGATTTTTCCGTTTACTTTGTTTACAATTCTATACACCCCCGGTTTGAATTTCTTCTGCTTATACTCTTCTTTCAATTCTTTCTTTGTTTTCATATTAAAACCTTTATTTTATTCCGCTTATCAACCAATTTGGTTCGGAATGTTCAAAATAGAATAAAACCCTGAATTAACAACGCTAATGTAAAGCATAATGTGATTATCATGAAATTAATTTCTTCAATCACTTCGGCGTTGAACTGATGATTGGAGGCTTCTGAAAAGTAATTTCCGATGAGAGTTTCCTGTTTAATGGTTTGGTGGTAATAATATTATTATACTGACATTTCTATTGTGTTATCACAATCTGACAATCCAATATTCGAATATTTTTGGTTGGTATTAAGATTTTCTTTATTTTTGAAGTGCCACTGCTAAAAGCGGTGGTAATTTTTTTTAAATTTGAATAACATTTAAAGTAAGAGAGATGATTGAAACTAATTTTGTTTACTTAACTCAAGAGCGATTACTTGAGCTTGAACGCGAACTTAAAGAGTTGAAAAGCAACGGGAGAAAAGAAATAGCAAGAAAAATTGCCGAAGCACGCTCCCACGGAGATCTTTCGGAAAACGCCGAATATGATGCAGCTAAAGAAGAACAGGGGCTTTTTGAAATGAAAATAGCCAAATTGGAGGGACTTCTTGCAAGGGTTAGAGTTGTTGATACCAATCAGTATCCCAAAGATAAAGTTCATATTTTATCAACTATAAGTGTAAAAAATCTGAAGACAGGGAAGGTCTTTAATTATAACCTGGTTTCACCCGAAGAAGCTGATTTTCAAACCGGGAAAATTTCAGTTACTTCTCCCATAGGACAGGGATTAATGGGAAAGATGCTCGGTGAAAAAGTAAAAGTGAAAGTTCCTGCCGGACTGATGGAACTTGAAATTTTATCAATAGAGTAAAGAGAACACATTGGATGACGAGTCATACATAAAACTGACCCTCGAACTTGCAAGAAAGGGGAGCGGTTTTGTAAGTCCGAATCCGCTTGTAGGTTGCGTTATTGTAAAAAACGAAAAGATTATCGGAGCCGGTTACCATCAAAAGTACGGTGAAAGCCACGCTGAAATAAACGCCATCAATAATGCAACCGAACCGGTTGAAGATTCAACCCTTTATGTAAACCTTGAACCATGCTCTCATTTCGGGAAAACCCCGCCATGCGTTGATGCCATTATTCAAAAAGGAATCAGGAAAGTAGTAGTCGGAACACGCGACCCCAATCCGCTTGTCAGCGGGAAGGGGATTGAAAAATTGATTAAAAGCGGAATTGAAGTTAAAGCAGGGGTTCTCGAAAAAGAATGCATTGAGCTAAATAAATTTTTTTTCAAGTACATAACAAAGAAATCCCCTTATGTAACTCTTAAAATTGCCCAGACATTGGACGGAAAAATTGCCGACCTTAATTACATTTCAAAATGGATAACCACAACAAGTTCAAGAAAATTCGTCCACAAAATGAGAGCCGGGTACGATACCGTATTAGTGGGTGCAGGAACCGTGAACCTTGATAATCCATCTTTAACGGTAAGACTTACGGAAGGAAGAAACCCGAAAAGAATTGTGCTTGATACCGGTTTATCTTCAAACCCCGAAGCCGGTATATTTCAAACGGAAAAAAATGTTATTATAGTTACAGCAGAAAAAAACAGCGGTAAAAAAAAGATTATTCGTAAATTTGAAGAGCAAGGTGTTGATTTTATTTTTATAAAAACGGCAGGTAACGAAAGACTTAGTCTTAACGCCGTTTTGAAAAAAATCGGTAAACTTGGCATTTCTTCGGTTTTAGTTGAAGGTGGAAACCGGGTTTTTACTTCTTTCATTAAAGAAAGAGCCTTTGATGAAGTTGTTACTTTTATCAGTCCCAAATACCTCGGCAACGGTATCCCGGTTATCGGTGATATTGGTATAAACGACATCCGTAAAAGCCTGAAATTAAAACTGGTGAAAACTGAAATTATTGAAGATGACGTTTATATTGAAATGAAAAAATGACCGATATGGTTAATGATCGGGAGTTTAAACTAATTACAGCAGCGACCCATTAAAAATTTTTAGCTGCTTTATCACTACAAAATATCCAAGTGAGGCAACAATGAACAACAATTTTTCGAGAAGAGATTTCTTAAAAACCGGGGCGGTTATTACTGCGGGTTTATCATTAGGACTTAAATTAAACAATCAATTTGATGTAATAATTAAAAACGGGAAAATTGCCGACGGTACCGGCAGCATATTATTCAAAGCAGACGTTGGAATTAACGGGGATAAAATAGAAGCGATAGGGGACTTATCATCAAGTTCGGCTAATTTGATTATTGACGCAGAAGAACATATTGTCTCGCCGGGTTTTATTGATATTCACACACACACAGATACTGAATTGATTGTCAATCCCAAAGGCGAAAGCAAAATAAGGCAGGGAGTAACAACCGAAGTCAGCGGAAATTGCGGTTCTTCACCATTCCCCTACACAGATGAAGATTTCGAAATAATCAGAGAGTCGTTTAAAAAAAGATACGACGAAGATATCAACTGGAAAGACATAACCGGTTTCTTGCGAACACTGGAAGAAAAGAAAATCTCTTTGAACTACGCCACATTTACAGGCAGCGGCGATTTGAGAGCTTATGTAGTGGGGAAAAACGATGTTCAACCTTCACCCGAACAACTAAAAAAGATGAAGGAATTGTTAGCCGAAGATATGAAGAATGGGAGTTTCGGACTTTCAACCGGTTTGGAGTATGCGCCGGGAAGTTATGCCTCTACTGATGAGTTGATTGAGCTTGCAAAAGTTGTTGCAGAACATCATGGAATATACAACACTCACATGCGGAATGAAGATGATAGACTTGAAGAAGCAATTCAAGAAGCATTAAAGATATGTAAAGAAGCCGGGGTAAAACTTGAAATCGCACACCTTAAAACTTCAAACCCGGCTAACTGGCACAAGATTGAAAACGTTTTAAATATGATTGATAAAGCAGCAGAATCCGGGCTTCCGGTTAATGCCGATCGATACCCGTACGTAGCATACGCAACCGGATTATCTGCTTTGCTGCCGTTGTGGGCAAGACAGGGGAACACAGACGAAATTCTCAAACGGATGGAAGTTAAAGATTCGCTTCCTGCAATAAAAGAATATGTTTCAAGCAGGGCGAAAAGAATAGGCGGATGGAAAAACTTTGTTATAAGTTACTGCATATCTGAAAAAAATAAAAAATGGGAAGGGAAATCGATTTTAGAATCTGCTGAAATTGAAGGACTTGAACCAACAGATTTTGTAATTCAAATTTTAAAAGAAGAAAAACTGCAAGCCGGTATGGTGGGCTTTGCAATGAATGAAGATAACCTTAAAAGAATTTTAGCTCATAAACTCGTTATGATTGGCTCCGATGGAAATGCAACAGCACCTTATGGAAAACTCGGTACAGGAAAGCCGCATCCAAGATATTATGGAACGTTTCCAAGAGTACTCGGTAAATACTGCCGCGAGGATAAAATCTTTGATTTCCCTACTGCTGTAAAAAAAATGACATCTATGGCCGCAGATAAACTTGGACTTAAAGGTCGCGGCTATTTGAAGAAAAACTACTTCGCCGATATAGTTGTGTTCAACCCTTTAACTGTATTAGACAAAGCAAACTTTACCGATCCCCACCAATACCCGGACGGAATTAAATACGTGTTCGTTAACGGTGTACTTACAATCAAAGATGGCGAGCATACAGGGGCTTATTCGGGCGCCGTGTTAAGGCATACTGTTTAATATTAACGAAAGAAGAAAATGTTTACCGGATTAGTTGAAGAAGTTGGTGTTGTAAAATCAGTTCTCCCGAAAGGAAGAGGAGCTAAAATTTCTGTTTCGGCAGGAAAAATGCTTGATTCTGTTGTAATCGGAGACAGCATTAACATTAACGGTGCATGTCAAACGGTTGTTGATTTGGACAATGGAGTTTTTTTGGTTGATACGGTTGAAGAGACTATTAAGAAAACAACTCTCGGCAGCTTAAAGCCGGGGAATCATGTTAATCTCGAACTTGCTTTAAAAGCCAATTCAAGGCTTGGCGGACACTTTGTACTTGGTCATATTGATACAACCGGTGAGGTTATCGAAATCAAAAAACTCACATCAAGTCATTTTCTAAAAATTAAATACCCGGTAGAATATGCACATTATCTTATTCCCGTAGGCTCCATTGCTATTGATGGGATTAGTTTAACTCTTGCCGAAGTGGATAAATACTCTTTTTCGGTTGCGGTTATTCCGCATACGTGGGAAATGACAAATTTGAAGCTCAGAAAAATCGGCGATAAGGTAAATCTTGAGTTCGATGTTCTTGGTAAATACGTTGCCAAAATGCTTGGAAAAGATAAAGGTCCGGCGATTACGGAAGAGTGGTTGAAACAAGCAGGTTTTTGATGAAGAAAGTTGAAGAGAAAGTAATTCTTTTTATCGAAAAGCACCGATTAATTGAACACGGAGATAAAATTCTTGTGGCTTTAAGCGGCGGTCCCGATTCGGTTTTTTTACTTCACTTCCTGCAAAAATATAAAAAAAAATACGACGCTGAAATCGCAGCTATTCACATTAATCACAAACTGCGGGGCAATGATGCTAATGAGGATGAAAAGTTTTGCAAGTCCTATTGCGGTGCGTTAAATGTACCCTTTTCATGTGTCGGTGTAGATGTTGATTCTTTTGCAAAAAAGAATAAAATCTCTTTTGAAGAAGCCGGAAGAATTCTCCGCTATGAAATAATTGAGAACCATTGCAGAAAAATAGGATTTAATAAAATTGCAACCGGGCATAATCTTACGGATAATTCCGAAACGGTTTTACTTAACGTAATTAAAGGAAGCGGTTTAAAAGGGTTGGCGGGAATACCTGCGGTTAGAGAGAACATTATTCGTCCCATGCTTACTCTTTCAAAGGATGAGATTGTTCGGTATCTCGAAAAAGAAAAAATCGGGTTTAGAACCGACAGCTCTAATTTTGATACGGATTATCAAAGGAATTTTATAAGAAAAGAGCTTCTGCCCCAAATAAGGGAAAAATTGAATCCGAAAGTAGATAATAGCCTCTTTAATTTATCGAGAACAGCGAAAGATTATTATTCCTACTTTGAAAAAGAAATCATTCGGGAGTTAAAAAAGGAAAACCCCCGGCTGGCTGATGGCGAACTTTCAATCTCTGTCAGGGTAATAAAAAAACTTGAAGATAAAGGAATACCGGTATCGGAAGCAATAAGAACAGCCGTTCTAAAATACTTTAAAATTGAACTCAACTTCAAAGATGTAGAAAATATAATCGCGCTGCTAAATAGCAGTAGCGGAAAGAAAATCAACCTGAAACAAAACTTAAATGCGATCAAAGAAAGAGAGCATTTGCACCTATTCTTCTCAAAAAAGGAGATTGAAAAGAGCTTTGAAATAAAAATTGGTGAAACGATAACGGTATTTCAAAGTGTATTCTCTGCGATGCCGGTTGAGAAAAAGGAAATGAATTTTACACGGGATAAAAATGTTGAGTTTGTTGATGCCGGGAAAATTAAAAATCCGCTTATTATAAGGAGATGGAAAAACGGCGATATTTTTCATCCGCTCGGATTAAAAGGGAGTAAAACTGTATCCGACTTCCTGTGTGATCAAAAAATCTCTTCCCGCAGAAAAAAAGAGCAGCTTGTTCTTGAACACAACGGAACTATAGTCTGGGTTGTAGGCCTAAGATTAAGCGAAGATTATAAGGTAATTAACAGTTCAAAAAAAATAATAAAGTTGGAAATCAGGTAGAAATGGATAAAATAATAATAGGTGAAGATACTTTCGTACCGTTGTTGTCGGAAGAAACAATACAGAACAGGATAAAAGAATTAGCACAGCAGATTTTACAAGATTATGAGGGGAAGGTGCCGGTGTTTATCGGGATACTGAACGGCTCATTTATCTTTTTATCCGACCTCGTTAAACAATACGAGGGAGAATGCGAAATCGATTTCCTTAAACTCTCAAGTTACGGCGACGAAAAAATATCATCCGGCAGGGTAAAACTGTTGAAAGAATTGAACTGCAAAGTTGACGGCAGGGACTTAATTGTTGTAGAAGATATAGTTGATTCAGGTTTGTCGATCAAGTTTATGAACGAACTAATAGAAGAGCATCACCCTGCATCAGTGAAGGTTATCAGCTTGCTCGTTAAGACCGACTGCCTCAAATATAACGTTAAAATTGATTATATTGGGTTTGAAATTCCCGGCGAATTTGTAATCGGGTATGGTCTGGATTACGCCCAAAAATACAGAAATCTTAGAGCTATATACGCATTAAGTAAATAAAACAAAAAAGTAAGACGATTTTTATGGAAGAAAAGAACGAAAACAAAGAAAAAAATAAAAACCTGAAAATTCCGCCAAGAAACGATGGTAATAAACCGGATGATAATTTCGACTGGTCGAAAATAATCCGCATGGTTTTCGGTTGGGGTGCCGTTATTGTCGCCGCCGTTATTGTTTTGCAGCTCTTCGGCAAAGGAGAAGCTACTTATGTAGAAATTCCATATCCGCAATATCAAAAACTGCTTAACGATGATAAAATACTTAAAGCTAAAGTTACAAAAGCAGATATTAACGACTACTACTTCAAAGCCGAACTTAAAGGAGAAGAGTTTGTTACAATTAACAATAAGGAAATAAAAGTCCGCCAGATTTCAGTTTACCTCCCCGAACCGATTATAAAAGACCAGGAAGAAATTTGGAAAGCAAGAAATATCGATTATTCTTTCGATAAACAGTCAAATGAATGGCTTAATGTGCTGATTGGGATTATCCCGTGGATTTTGATTATCGCTATCTGGATAATTTTTATGAGAAGAATGCAAGGGGGTGCCGGCGGAAGCCGTGGTATTTTCAGCTTTGGAAAAAGTAAAGCTAAATTAATCGGTCAATCTTCAAATAAAGTTACATTCAAAGACGTTGCAGGTGCTGATGAAGCAAAACTTGAATTACAGGAAATAATAGAGTTTTTAAAAGAGCCGACGAAATTCCAAAAGTTGGGCGGTAAAATTCCGCGCGGTGTTTTGATGCTGGGACCTCCCGGAACGGGTAAAACGTTACTTGCAAGGGCAGTGGCTGGTGAAGCCGGTGTTCCATTCTTTTCGATAAGCGGTGCGGATTTTGTTGAGATGTTTGTAGGAGTAGGTGCAAGCCGTGTGCGTGATTTATTTGAACAGGGAAAGAAAAACGCTCCTTGTATTATTTTTATTGATGAAATTGATGCCGTTGGAAGACAACGGGGAGCCGGATTAGGCGGCGGGCATGATGAACGTGAACAAACTCTTAACCAGCTTCTTGTTGAAATGGACGGATTCGAGCAAAACAGCGGCGTAATTATAATGGCTGCCACAAACAGGCCGGATGTTCTTGATCCCGCATTATTACGTCCCGGAAGATTCGACAGGCAGATTGTTGTCGATCGCCCCGATATTAAAGGAAGAGAAGGAATTCTGAAGGTACATACAAGAAAAATTCCGCTTGATTCGGGTGTTGATTTGCAGGTGCTTGCTAAAGGTACTCCCGGACTTGCCGGCGCGGAATTAGCAAATCTTGTTAATGAAGCTGCATTACTCGCTGCCCGGAAAAATAAACCATGCGTAGAAATGGATGATTTTGAAGAGGCAAAAGATAAAGTAATGATGGGAATGGAAAGGAAAAGTCTGATAATCTCTGAAAAAGAGAAAAAAATGACTGCCTACCACGAAATCGGGCACGTTCTTGTTGCCAAACGTTTACCCGAAGCTGACCCGGTTCATAAAGTAACTATCATTCCCCGTGGGCGGGCTTTGGGCGTTACAAGCTATCTACCGGTAGATGAAAAACACACTTATTCAAAAGGGTATCTTGAAGCGATAATAACTTATGCGCTTGGCGGACGTGCTGCAGAACTATTAATATTCAATCATTTGACAACGGGCGCCGGGAACGATATCGAAAAAGCAACCGGCATTGCACGCAAAATGGTTTGTGAATGGGGAATGAGCGAGAAACTTGGTCCTCTTACTTACGGAGGCAAACAGGAAGAAATATTCCTCGGCAGAGAAATTCAAAGACACCGCGACTACAGCGAAAAAACTGCGGTTGAAATTGATGAGGAAATTAAGTCTATTGTTAATCAAGGAATGCAAAGAGCCGACAAGATTCTAAGAGAAGACATAGAACTGCTTCATAAACTTGCCAAGGAATTGCTTGAAAGAGAAATTCTTGACGGTGAAGAGATAGATAAACTAATGCAAGGCGAAGAACTCCCTCCATCGAAAAGAAGCGAAAAAAACGGCGGACAAAACGGAGATGTCCCGGATCATGTAAAAAAATTAATCGAGCAAAGGAAACCTCAAAATCCTGATACCGAACATGAATCAAATTGATAACGGTACAATAGGATATAAAGAAGAGGTTGTTAGAAAGCTGATTCATTTTTGCAGCCTCTCTATTCCGATTATTTATTACTTTATAACCCGTGATGCCGCCATACTGATACTCGGTATTTTTACATTCGCATTTTTAATTGCCGATGTTTCAAGGTATTTATTCCCTTCTATAGGGAATTTTTTTTATTTCATTTTCGGTTTCCTTTTAAGAAAACATGAGAGGGACAGTAAGAAGAAAAACCTGAACGGCGCTACATACGTTTTTATTTCCGCTCTTGCGTGCGTTATTATTTTCCCTAAAGTAATCTTTATTACGGGCTTCGTAATATTGATTATTAGCGATTCAATGGCTGCCCTAATCGGAAGAAGATTCGGTAAACATAAATTTCTTTTTAAAAGCCTTGAGGGAACTTTAGCTTTTTTTGTTAGTGCAATAATCGTAGTTTTATTTACTCCGAAGGTGGAGTATAGTATACTCGAATATTTAATCGGTTTTATCGCTGCAGGTGTCGGGGCAATTGTAGAAAATATATCGTTCGGATTTGCCGACGACAACCTTTCTATCCCGCTTTCAATCGGGATAGTCATGTGGATACTGTATTCGATTATGTTACCCGATTTACAATTAATCTTAAATAACGTCCCTTTATGATTATGAAAAAGTTTTTTATTGTTTCGGTTCTAATGGTTTTTGCATTACTCGGTCTTAATTGCAAAACAACTTTGAAACCCGCTATGGGAGAAGAAGACGAGGTGATAGTTGTTGCTGATTCTATTGAATTTGTTACAATGGAGCACTCCTTACGGCAGGTGTTTGAAAAAGAGATTTTTACACCACAGCCGGAAAAACTTTTTTATATCCGCAGAATAAACTATGATGAACTCGAAAGGTTTAAAAACAGAAAAAACATTGTTTTCGCTGCCCCGATTAACTCAGGTTCGGATGTATCGAAATTTATAGAAACCTCGGTTGATTCTTCGGCAAAAGAAAAGATATTGAAAGGTGAATCGTCCTATATTTTCAGATATGATTTATGGGCAAAAAACCAGATTGTTATTCTAATAAGTTCCGATGATATTCAATCAATGGAATTCGCAATAATGAATAATGCAGACAAGTTTCTTTATACGCTTCAAAAGATTTCGGATAAACGATTGTCCGAAAGTACATACAACTCACGATACGAAAATAAAAAACTGCAAGCTCAATTGCTAAAGAACTATGGATGGATGGTGTATTGCCAGGCTGATTATGTCCTTGCTGTTGACCGTCCCGACAAGAATTTTGTCTGGCTGCGACGTTCACCGGATACAGCCATGGAACGATGGATTTTTATAAGTTGGGTTGATAATGCCACTCCTGAATATTTAAATGCCGACTCTATTTATGCAATTCGCAACCGTCTGACCAAAGAGTTTTATCGCACATCGGACGATAACGATTATGTTGAAATAGCAGATTCTGCGATTGCTCCGGTTGAGGTAAATTTTAAGGGACGATATGCTCTTTTTACTCAAGGATTATGGAGAACAACGGATAAATTTATGGGAGGACCTTTTATTAATTATACCTTTTATGATGAGGCTGCAAAGCGGATTTATGTTCTTGACGGTTCTGTTTTTGCCCCCAAGTTTTATAAAAGAAAAATTATTCAGCAGGTTGATGTAATCTTGCAGACATTTTTATCGAAGGAAGAAATGTCCAAGGATTGGATTGAAGACTTAATGGATGAATTATAACTTGCTTTGTAAAGGAATTTATTCTTTAGCTTTATTAAATAGTTTTCTGAATTCATAAATTGCTATTCCGTATGCAACGGATACGTTAAGCGATTGTTTTATCCCGTACTGCGGTATTTCAATCGAATAATCGCACAATTCAATCAATTCCTGCGGAACCCCGGTAATCTCATTCCCTACCAGTAAACATACCGGGAACGGATTTTCATTTATTTCATAAAACGGGATGCTTTTATCCGTCTGCTCTAATGCGCAGATTTTTACTCCTTTATTTTTTAGCTCTAATAGAAGTGTTTTGGGGTCTTTAACATACTCCCAGTTTACACTTTGCGTTGAGCCCAAAGCTGTTTTTAGTATTTCTTTTTTTGGCGGGTGAGGCGTATAACCGCATAAATATAGTTTTTCAATCATTGCTCCGTCGGATGTTCTGAATATGGACCCGACATTGTAATTGCTTCTTATGTTTATCAAAACAGCATAAACCGGCACTTTATCAACATTTGAAATAGTATCTAATGTGCTTCTATTGCTGGAGATTTCATCGTGAGTAAGTTTTCGCATTTTATAGTGAATTTACTTCATTTTAATAATGAATGAATCGAATTGAAATGGATTCTACGCAAAAGATTAAAACTCTTCCGCGTAATCCACAGAAGGCGAACTTAAATTTCCTTCAAAAGCAAGCTGTCCGCAAGCCGCAGAAATATCATCTCCCTGCGTATCTCTTACAAACACCGAGACATTATTTTCTCTAAGTGCGGTAACAAACTTGTCAATCACGTATAATGAAGTCGGTTCAAGTTCTGCGGACAAACCCTCGGGATTCATATGCTTAATTGAATTAAAAGGAATTACATTGATTTTTGAAGGAATTTGTCTGCTTAACTTGACTAGTTGAGCAATATCTTCGTCCCTGTCATTAATATCTTTCAGCATTATATATTCGAATGTAATCCGTCGATTTGTCTTTTTATAATAATAGTCCAAAAAGTTCAGATTTGTTCCGAGTGAATACTTTTTGTTCAGCGGTATTAATGAAGAGCGGATGTCCTCAAAACATGAATGAAGCGAAAATGCTAATTTTACTTTAAGTCCGCTGTCGGCAAGATATTTAATTTTTTGAGGAATCCCTACGGTAGATACAGTTATTTTACTTAGACTAATGTTTGTATTCTTCTCAGCAGCAAAAATCCGGATTGACCTTAAAACCTCTTTGAAATTTAATAGCGGTTCTCCCATTCCCATATAAACGATATTTGTAATTTGTTGTTCCGAGTTCTTTTGAGCAAGCAGATATTGATCAAAAATTTCACCGGATGTAAGGTTCTTTTTGAATCCCATTACTCCCGTTGCACAGAATTTACAATCAAGCGGACAGCCTATTTGAGAAGAGACACATAAAGTGATACGATCATCGTCCGGAATAAGTACGGACTCTATTAACATGTCTTCCCGGGTTTTAAACAAAAACTTTTTTGTCCCCGAATTTGCAGATTGTTTAACCTCTACTAATTCAAGTGTCATCATAATAGACTTTTCATGGAGTTTTTGACGCAGAACTTTTGGAATGTTCCCCATATCATCAAAACTTGTAACGAGGTGGTTGTACATCCAGTTAAACACTTGTTCACCTCTAAAACTCGGTTCACCTATGCTAAAAAAGAAATTTTTAAGTTCTTTTATTGTGAGTCCTTTTAGCTGCCTTTTTTCCTCGTTTGAAATTTTATTCTCTTCCATACCACATTAATAATTGTTTTGAAGAATACCCGATTTTTATCTTTTGTTACAAATATAGCAAATACATGAATGTTATAAAACTATTTCAATTTGTTTCACCAAGATTATACAATGTTAAACTATTATTCTAAATGGTGATGTGCTTTTAATCAAATCATACCTCATAAACAAGTCAAGAAAATGCAAATCTATACGGAAATCCCGCCGCCCAGAGTAAAAGCAATTAAGAAAGAGTTGTTCATAAATTTTCGCAAAATCATTGGGGAGGCACCCAATGATTATATACCTTTGCCATGTTCAAAATGTACAGGTGATTCTACATTTTTTAATTGCAAAATTATTCAAATTTCAATATATTTGCAGTCTGTTAAAAGGATAATAAGGTTTAGTATGGCAAGAACGAAGAATATAGAAGCCTTTTGCGGTTTCTGTAATGCTGTTACCAAAATGGAACTTAGCGGGGATTCCACATTAAATCCCGCAGATAATAAAAAGTGGGCAAAATGCAAAAAGTGTAAACAGACTTCATTGATACAGTTAGAAGAAGTAGAAAAAGAGATTAAAATAACAGAAGAGAATATAGATTCGAGTGAATATACAACCTATTCGCCGCAAAAATCCTTTGGTGTTGGTCAATCCATTTACCACCAGGGCTGGGATGATTTCGGAGTTGTAGTGTCAAAGAATGTATTATCGAACGGAAAAGGCTCTGTTTTGGTGAAATTTCAAAAATTAGGTCAGAAACAATTATTAGAAACGATAAAACAACCAGCTGAAGAGAGGTGAATTAATTGGTAGGTATTACGATTCAAGAAAATGAGTCGATTGATAAAGCTCTAAAAAGATTCAAAAAGAAATACGAACGTTCAGGTGTTCTTAAAGAATTTAAAAAGAGGACTTTCTTTGTGAAACCATCTGTAAAGAAAAGGATGGAGAAGATCAAAGCTGCCCGAAGAGCTCACAGATTTGATAACATTGATTAATAAAAAGCCCCGTTATATCGGGGCTTTTTTTGTTGTTCCCTTTAAATAGTTTTTCTCGAAGTGTTTTATTACCAAATCATATGTCTGGTCAATTGAACTGCTGAATTGTAGTAGACTCATTTCGCTTTTGTTTATCATCCCGTTTTCAACAAGGGCGTCGAAATTTATTAAAGTCTTCCAATATTTTTCATCATACGCAATTATTAGTAATTTTTTCTTTATTTTTTCTGTTTGAATTAGTGTTAGCATTTCAAAAAGCTCGTCCATTGTACCGAATCCACCCGGAAAAACTATAAGCGCTTTTGCTAAATATGCGAACCAAAATTTTCTTGTAAAAAAGTAGTGAAATTCGAAACTGAGTTCTTCGGTTACGTAACGGTTTACGAACTGTTCAAAAGGGATGCTGATATTTAAGCCAACGGAGTGCCCGCCTGCTTGTTTTGCTCCCTTATTTGCAGCTTCCATTATACCGGGTCCACCGCCTGTACAAACCATGAAACGATTATCATTCAACCCTAAACTCATCGACCATTTTGTTAATCTTTTTGACAATTGAACCGCATCTTCGTAATATTTCGACATCTTCAGATGATGCTGTGCTTGTCTCAACTGTTCGGCAAAATTGGGTGTTGTTTTGGGATTCGCCGCCTTGATCTTGTTAAACTCATCATTGGCTTCCTTTTTTGATTTTATTCTTGCCGAGCCGAAAAAGACTATTGTATCAAGAATGTTATGTTTTTTAAATCTCGATTCAGGCTCAAGGTATTCCGCCAGCACCCTTAAAATTCTTGCATCAGCAGAATTAAGGAATTCAAGATTTGCATATGCTTTTTGTGGTTTTTTTACCATAATTGTACCATTGTTTTTTTAATATTTCTGTATAGTATTGGCAGATTTAGTTTGAAACGCAGAAAATCTTTAACATACCATAAAGAAGGATTGAACGGTTTACAAACTATTAATATCTTGCACATCAATATAATTATTTTTCTATTAATTAAATTGAGTGTAAGATTTTGACTATACTCTCCAAGGAAACATGAAGAGACTTTTTATTTTATTCTTTTTTCTATTCAACACATACCCGTTTTTCGGACAACAACTTGTAGAACGAATCGAGTCGGTATTAAACTCGCTTCCACAAGGAACTATGTATGGCATTTTAATCATAAATCCGCTTTCTACTGATACAATTTATGCAAGAAATATTTCTCAGTCATTGATTCCCGCCTCCAATACAAAATTGTTCACATCTGCAGTGGCTTTAAAACTGTTGGGAATTAATTATGAGGTTTCAACAAAATTGTTCACCGATTCGGATACGATAAGAAACGGGATAATTAACGGGAACCTATATTTGAAGGGTTACGGTAACCCGGCTTTTTCCGAAAAAGATATCGACAATATTGTAGAAAAATTAAAAAAGCTGAATGTATACAAAATTACAGGCAAAATAGTTGGCGACGACTCCTTCTTCGATACAAATTATAAAAGAGAAGATAGTATTGAAGATGAAAAATCATCGGTTAAACTCCCCCCGATTTCGGCCATTATTTATAACAGAAATCAGATAGTTAAACAAAGAAAGTATAAAAGGAGAATTAGGAACTATTCAACCTTTATTGCTAATCCGCCCTTATTTGTAGCTGAACTATTACGAAAAAAATTAACGGAAAACGGGATACAGGTAGAGGGAGGTTTTGAAACCGGCATTACTCCAAATAGAGTTATAGAGCTTGCATCCGCTTCTATAAAACTGACGGATATGATTAATATAATCAACAAAAACAGTAATAATTTTTATGCGGAGTGCTTATTCAAAATTATAGGTGCAGCTTCCTCCGGTGTAGAAGGAAGTGCATTCAGTGCTTCTCAAGCAATTCACCGTTTCCTGAAAGAAAATGATATATACTCGGTAGGAACAAACGTTGTGGACGGCTCCGGTATATCAAGATTTAATAAAATGTCGGTTGCCTCAATAGTCAGTCTTCTTGAAAAATTTTACCTGGACATGAAGTATTATGATGTTTATTATAACTCACTAAGTATTGCGGGTGTAGATGGTACTCTCGGCTCTAGAATGAACCACGGCAGCGCCGAGTTTAACTTTCGCGGAAAAACAGGAACGTTAAACGGAGCTTCATCTGTTTCGGGCTATTTAAAAACAGTCAGCGGGGATGATTTGATTATCAGTATGATATTTGAATTTAATCGGCGAGGAAGTGATTATTTTAGAGGAATTCAGGATAAGATAATTGAGGCAGTAACCGGGTATGATCCGGTTACTACTTCAGGTAATTCTATTGGTTGGGAGTAGGTTGCTGCTGCGGTAGAGAAGGAGTTGTAGGGATTCCCTGGCGTCCTGATTGTTGAATTATACTTTCATGCGCATCATCCGATACACCCGGCAAGAAAAACAAGTTGATCACTATCGCAAGAATCAGTAAACCGCCGGCAAGCCACCACGTTGTTTTGCTCAAAAAATCGGCAGTTCTTCTTGTTCCGAACATACTACCCATATTTGCTCCTCCGAAAGTACCGGCTAACCCGCCTCCTTTACTGGATTGAAGCAATACAATTACAGTTAAAAAAATCGATACTAATACCGACAAAATAATTAAAACACTATACATTTTATCTCCAAAAAAAAGTTGTAGCGGGGGAGGGATTCGAACCCCCGACACGTGGATTATGATTCCACTGCTCTAACCTACTGAGCTACCCCGCCCCATTTTCTTAAAAAACGAACCGAAATATAAGAAACCATTTTATTCTAACAAAAACTAAAATCTCCTAAAAAGGTACCCTTTTTCTTTCAGTCCAATAATTAGTTCATCTAATTTGTTATAAAATTTGTCCGTTCTTGAGGGATGAGTACCGATATGAATTAAAAGAATAAAACCGTTAAGTCCGTTTGGGTCTTTTTTCTCGTACTCCATAATCCGGTTGAAAATTGCTTCGCTGGATAAATACCTATTTCCCATATCCGGCGTTGTGTAATCAGCATTTGACGAAGTTCCGGGAGTAAAATTAATTAATTCTACACCGGCTTCTGTGCACCATTCAGCAACCGTTTGATTATACCATTCATACGGCGGAATAAAAAACCGGGCATCTTCTTTCTCTATTCCGAATTTTTCCATTTCAAGGTAGTTATTTTTTAAATCAAGTAGAAATTCTTCACGAGTTACAAGTAATGAATCACGGTTGCTCCAATCTGCATAAAGCAAATGTTTATCCGAGTGGGGACCGAGATAATGTCCCTCTTTTATTAATCTTTTTACAATAGGTTGGAACTCATCGTTACGGTAAAAATCGCCGGTGAAAAAGAACGAGGCTTTGATTTTTTGATTTTTAAGAACATCAGCAATAATTTTTCCGCCATCACAGTAATCTCCACCGGTAAATACGAGATAAATTTCTTTCTTTGATGTATCTTTTCTTATTACTGCTCCTAAGTTTTTTTCAACCGATTCGGTTTTCTGCTCCTTATTTCCCAGTTTTTGTAAGGCAGAAAGATAGTAGGTAAGACTTGCCGTACCGTCCATTGTTGGTTCGTTTGTTGAGTAATCGCCGTAATCGTCATGGTAAACAACAAGTGAAGATTGAAATTCTTCATATTCATCTCCATTGTAGATGGTTAATCCTTTCAGCCTGTTAAAAATTGATGCGTAAACCGGACCGTCAACCAATCCGCCTGTTAGTTCATAATTATAAAGATGCCAGAGTGATGAGTGCGGGTCTTTCGGATATATCCCGTTTTTGGGTAAACCGATAATCATACTTGTGCCCCATGGATTGCATCCGAATAACCAATCGCAAAGAGCGGCTTCCATTTCAAGATAATTTGAATCGCCGGTTAAATCATAATACAATCTTGCTTGAGTTAATGCTGCGGCGACCAGATTGTTGGAGCACCAAATGAAAGGGATACCTATTAAAAACGGGTTGTTCTCGCCGCGTTTACGGATTTTCTCCAATCCTTCTTTCATAAAACCAAGGAACTCAGGTGAAGACGAGTTTTCATAAGAAGATAAATAGTAATGCCCTAAGTTCAGAAAGGGGTACCATTGATAATGGTTTGCTGTATCCGCTCCCATCCAGGGAGTTGTCGGTTCTTGCTTACCAAACTCAACAGCATCATCAAAATACTTTTCATCATTTAGTAAATTATATAGCTTAGCTGCAGCAAGCTGCATATCGTCAACGTAGTTATCTTCTTCATAAAAATAAGGAGAGCGGCAGGGTGCAGTTTGGCAAACACCCGGATTTGCTTTTCCGAATTCATACGCATCAACTGATTTTTGAATTAAGTTTTCTGAAAATTCCGGGTAGTAGTTTTTTAATAAAACCGACCCGAGTGCAAATGCAGATGCAAACTTTCCCGCAGTGGATGCAATTCCGTCAGCGCGGTTTTTATTTTGAAAAACTCCCTGTGGCTCACCTGTGCAAAAATAAACCGGACGTTCAAGTCCTTTTCCGTAATTAACCGAATCATGATTCGGCAGTCTAAATCCCGCATGGTCCCGGTCATCTGCAATTTGATTAAACATCATTCCGGCTTCGGGATTCATTTTTATCAACCAATCCAATCCCCATTTTGCTTCATCAAGAATATCCGGTATTCCGTTGGCTCCGGGAATTCCATCTGCATCAAAAAAATCTCCGAATGATTCCGGGTTCTGTTGATATGCAAACAACATTTGAAAAGTTGCATTTGCAGATGTTGTAGTGTACTGAAGATAATCACTTGCATCATGCCAGCCGCCGGCTACATCGATATGTGTTGAATCAAGAGTAGGATGATAAATTATAAAACCATCATGAACATGACATGAATCTTTCAAGAAAGGATTATACCCGCATCTTTGCTGTCTCATATAATTTAATAAAAAGTCTGCGGCTCCGTTATAAACATCGTTGGCAATTCTGAATGACGGAGACTTAATCCCGGCAGCTTCAATATAATAAGCCCCGCTCTTCTCGAAGGGTGAAAAGTCTAACCTGTATCCCGCTTTGAATGGTCCGTATTCTCCGAAACTTTTTATCGTTTTTGAATCATATACAACCTTATCGGTTAGAGCATCTTTCAAACAAAATTCAACCGGTTTTACATCCGATTTCGTTACAAAGACAGCCACTTTAATTGATTTTTCAAGATAGCCAATTTGATTAATTCTAATCCAACTGTTTGTTTGCGAATAAGCATTTAAAGTGAATAAAAGAAAGAATAATCTCGCTTGAATGGTTTTCATTGCTCCTCCATAGTAAAGAATAGATGGTATTAACCATCTGGTTCGTATAAGTAATATGTCTATATTGTTTTATCCGGCAGTTTCATAAAGGTCTACCAATGCGGATAATTCTTCATTAAAGTAGTTGTGTAAGTAGTTAATATCTTCATCATTCAGTTTGATGATACCTGCTGTATTCTCAACAGCTTGTTTTACTGTTTTTATCCCCGGAATAACGGTCGAAATTTCACAATGACTTAAAATAAAACTAACAGCAAGTGATGTTTTGTTAATGTTGTATTTATCTGCCAAATCCCAAACCGGTTCCAATTTCTCAAGTGATTTGACCAATAATTCCGGCGGCAACCTAAACATGCGATGATCGTTTTTTTGAAAGCGGGTTTCGCTTGTGAATTTACCGGTTAGTAATCCGAACTGTAGCGGCATACGGGCAATAATTCCGTAATTAAGGTTTGAAGCAAGAGGAATAACTTCTTGCAGTGAACGTTGATTTATAACATTAAAGACAAGCTGAAAAGTATGCCCGATGTTGTTATCAATGAAAAATTTTGCTTCCTCCCCGGGTTTGAATGTGTTAAGGGAAATTCCCCAGTATCTTATCTTTCCATCCTTAACAAGTTTTTCCATCGCTTCAATGCACTCTCCCTGTTGAAGATGAATTAACTTTGCACTGTGAAGTTGATAAACATCTATCACTTCTTTTTGAAGCCGTTTCAAACTTCTTTCACATGCATCGATAATATATTTCTTTTCGTAATTAAGTTTAACTGAGCCGTCGTCGTTTAATTGATGACCGACTTTAGAAGCAATTACAACATCATTCCAGTTTGGCTTTAATACTTCAGCGAGTAATTCTTCACTATGTCCCAAACCGTAGAAGTCGGCAGTATCAAAAAAGTTTATTCCGAGTTCAAATGCTTTTTTGATCGCAGCTTTAGAATTTTCATCATTCACTTCACCCCAACCGATTGGAACTTCGCCAGCCATTGCCGGTCCGCCGATACCCCATGCACCAAACCCGACCTCAGAGATTTTTAAACCGGTTTTGCCGAGAATTCTGTACTTCATTTTACTTCCCTTTAAGCCATCTATCAAGCCAGTCTTTAACTTCTTTGTACCAGAAGATTGAGTTTTGCGGACTTTGAATAAAGTGGTTTTCATCCGGGAAATAAACAAGTTTTGCAGGAACACCTTTCCCCTTCAATACTCCATAAAGCTCCAATCCTTGTGTAATAACAACCCGGTAATCTTTTTCACCGTGAAGTACAAGCATTGGAGTTTCAAAATTCCTTGCATAGTTGGCGGGACTTGCTTCATTTAATTTATCAGTGTTAAACCAGGGAGAGCCGTTGTATGCTACTTCCCTGAAGTGTGTTAAGTCGGATGCGAATTGTCCCATAAGATTATAAACGCCTGCATGTGAAAAAAGAGCAGCAAATCTATTTGTGTGTCCTGCAATCCAGTTTGTAAGAAAACCGCCGTAGCTGCCGCCGCCTGCTGCCAGGGCTTTCGGATTGATGAACGGATATTTTTCCAATAAATAATCGGTTGCCTTCATCATATCTTCAAAAGGATATTTGTGATGTGCCCCTACAATTGATTGGGCAAACTTTTCACCGAACCCTGAAGAGCCGTGAAAGTTTACAACAGCAACCATATATCCCATTGCAGCGAATACCTGTCCGTTCCAGCGGTAATGAAAATCATCGGAAAAAGAACCAAGTGGTCCGCCATGAATCAGATGAACAAGTCCCCACTTTTTAGACCGATCAAAATCGGGGGGATATAAAAGAAACATTTGTACCGAATCGTTATTTGCACCTACAAAATAGATGTCCTCAACTTTCCCGAATTCAAGACTGTCAAGTAATTCTTTGTTAAACGAAGTCAAACCTTTTGTTTCTTTGTTCTTCAAGTTTAACGATGCGATGTACGGCGGCACAGAAAAACTCTGATGAACAAAATAAATGTTGTCTTTCGTTGGATAGATTGAACTGCTTGATCCCTCAACAAATATTTTTGTGAAACCACTTCCTTCATTACTTATTTTATAAATGCCGGTACGGGCTCTTTCTTCCGCCGTGAAATAAATCTCTTTACCGTTTTCTGAAAAAGTGTACTGCCCGATTGAGTAGTCAAGTTGTTCCGTAAGAACTTTTTTTGTTTTTGCCGAAAGATCATAACGGGAGAGTTTTGCGTTTTCAGCAAGGGCATTCGGATCGTTATAAAAAGTGTAATATAAATATTTACCGTCGGGGGAAAACTGCGGAGATGAGTCATCTCCTTTGTTATCAAGAGTAATGTTTTCTTTGTGTCCGGAACCATCCGTATTCACAAGGAAAATATCGAAATTTAACGGAACGTTGTATGGAGAAGGAGTTGTATTAATTACGAGAGCAATACTCTTTCCGTCAGGTGAAATATCATAAGTTGCACCGCTGTTTGAGTATGATAAATAGTCTTTCAGTCCCGGTGTTAAATCAATTCTTTCTTTTGTCTTTATATCAACTGAATAAAGATGTGTAACATAACCATCAGTTAGCCAGCTATCCCAATAACGGTAAAATCTATCTTCCGTAACTTTAGCAGTAACTTTTGAATCTTTCCTTTTAGTAAGTTCTTTTTTCAAACCGTCAAAATCATTTTCAAATTGGGGCAGAATGTTAGAGGCAAAAACAATCTTTTTACCATCGGGGAACCACTTTAATGACGACACACCCATCGGCATATCGGTAATTCTTTCGGCTTCTCCGCCATTAACATTGATTATATAAACTTGAGATTTATCATCATCATCCCGTTTTGAAATAAAAGCTACCTGTTTCCCGTCCGGGCTGAAGATAGGAGAAGAATCATTTGCTTTGGCAGTTGTAAGCCTTAAGATTTCGCCTGAATTTAGATCGATTAGATAAATATCGCTATAACCTTTGTTTTCATCAATCTTGTATTCGGTTAAAACGAAAACACCTTTCTGCTTATCGGGTGATACTTCAAACGAGCCGATACGCTTTACCTTCCATAAATCCTCGGCGGTTATTGCACGCTTTGATTGAGCTTGTAAAACCGGGACAAAGAGTAAAACCAATATTATAAATAATCTAAACTTCATTACTGCTCCATACGTTGATTAATGATTCCTAAATGTTAAGGCAATTTATTCTTTATGTTTTGGAGATACTCCTGTTTATACATATCGCTGCCGGTATCCTGGTAAGTTTTTACCTGGGCGCCCATAGACTGCATCCTTTGATTTGCCGTTTCAATTCTGCTTATCGGGTCGGGATGTGTAGAAAGAAAAGTAGCAATTGAACTACTTTGCGATGATACCAATCCGTCATCTCTCATTTTTTCAAAAAAGAATTTAACGCTACCGGGGTAATACCTTGTGTCAGTTAAATATTTAACCGAATATTCATCTGCTTCATCTTCATCTGAGCGGCTGTTTGCAAGGAATGCAAGCCCGATAAAAAGGTTTGCCGCAATTTCGGCAAGCTCTGAGGGTTTATCACCAAGAATTAGACTCAATAAAATTGATGCACCGTAATATTTTGTCATTCTGTTGGTAGCGTGTCTTCTTTCCGCATGTGCAATTTCATGTGCTAATATGCCCGCAAGAGCAGCTTCCGAATCGAGATACTTTAACAAACCGGAATAGACATAAATCGGTCCACCCGGTAGTGCAAAAGCATTGTAAATATCCTGGTCAATTATTTCGATGCTGTACTCAAAAACATTTTTCTTTGCAATTTTTGGTGAGGCAAGTATATGGTCGAATATTCTTGTTTTTATATAGTTCTTGATTGAAGGATCACCGTTAAAGATTGGGTATTCTGAAGGATTATTCGCAATCTCACTTCTAACCTGCAAACCGAGTTGCACGTCATCCGAATCCGAAAAAATATTCAAAGCTCCTGTTTCAGGGTCGCATGAATTGATTGTAACTGTTAAAATCAATAGTCCGAAAAAGTATGTAAGTTTCCGTTTCATTTTTTTACTCCGTTTCTAAATTAATTATTACTATTTAATGCCTTCCAAAGAGTATCAAGCAGCGGAATAATCCCCTCTTTAGTTGCCGAAGAGAAAACCATTAGTTGTGAATCGTGGTTTCTCAACTTCTTTTTTGATAGCTTTTTTGTTGTTGCATCATCTACAAGGTCTGCTTTTGATAGTGCGACTAATCTTTTTTTCTTTGCAAGGATAGGGCTGTAAGTTGTTAGCTCTTTAAGTAAAACATTATACTCTTTTTGATAGTTTTCCGAAGTTATATCAATAAGGAAAAGTAAAATTCTTGTTCTTTCAATATGGCGGAGGAATCGCAACCCCAATCCTTTCCCTTCGGAAGCTCCTTCTATTATTCCGGGAATATCTGCAACTGTAAAACTTTGGTAGTCTTTATAACGAACAATGCCGAGGTTCGGTTCTAATGTAGTAAAAGGGTAATCCGCTATTTTCGGTTTCGCTTCCGATATTGTTGAGATCAATGTTGATTTTCCTGCATTTGGAAATCCAACAAGTCCAATATCGGCAATCAATTTTAATTCAAGTATAATTTTATTTTCTTCGCCGGGTTGTCCGGGCTCTGCATAACGGGGTGTTTGATTTGTAGGAGTAGCAAAGTTGCTGTTTCCCCTTCCACCTTTCCCGCCCCGTGCAGCAATGAATTGAGTATTCGCTTCGACGAAATCGAAAACAACTTCTTCTGTTTCCGCATCTTTTATAACGGTTCCAACGGGGACTTTAATAATTATGTTCTGTCCATTCTTTCCGTCTTTAAGTGATGTTCCGCCGGGGTCTCCGTTTGCAGCTTTATATTTTTTTTTGTAACGAAAGTCAAGAAGGGTGGATAAATTGCTATCCGAAATTAAAAGAACATCTCCCCCTTTACCGCCGTTCCCACCAGCCGGTCCGCCTTTGGGGACATATTTTTCTCTTCTGAAAGCAACGGCGCCATCGCCTCCTTTGCCGGCTGAAATTTCTATCTGTGCATAATCTATAAACATTATCTAAACCTATCTCTAAAATAATTTTCAATACGCTGTTTAAGCAGCATTGCTTCTTTTGTTGTAAATGGATTAATCTTATATGAAAAGAAAACGGCTTTTAACACTTCGTTAGCCTCATCAAAATTGCGGCACTCCGTGATTCTTTCAAGAGTGTTGACAAAATCGATACTATCCTGGTTGAATATTACTGCAACAATCTTCATTGATTCTTTTGCCGTAAAATAATCAAAAAGGTCAATTTGCGGAGAATCTTCATCAACTACGTTCTCTTTTTCTTGATGTGTTTCAACTACAGGTTGAGAATGTTCCGGCTCTTCAGCTTCTTCGGGTTGGCTTTCTTCAATGTCAATATTATCTTCCGCTATTGTTTCTATCTCTTCATTTTCTTCTGGAAGAATATCGTTGGCAGTCTCTTCCAATACTTCTGAAAAATCTTTAGAGGCTTCTTCTTTTATCTCTTTATCTTCCATCAAAATCTTTAGATAATCTTCTTCTTCCTGCCCGGATTCATTTTCAATAATTTCCAATTCTTCTTCGGGTTCGGGAGAAAGATAAAGGGAAAGCAGGTCTTCGGTAGTTGTGTCTTCTGTAGATTCTGTCGGTTCACTCTCGCTGGCTTCATCTTCTTCTATCGTTGATATAGGAATGCTCTCTGGTTCCGGAGTTGATTCTATTTCCTCTTCAATATCTTCAACGGCGGGGAATTCATCCGGCTGCATCTCAGTATCTTCGATTACCGGTAATTCATCTATCGGTGTTTCAATAACCGGATAATCATCTTCTTCATGCGGATTATAGTCTATCAGGTCCTCACTAACCGTGCTTTCTATTTCAATTTCGTTCTCAATTTCTAATTCGTTTGATTCGATTAATCCTGCCGGAAGTTCATCTTCTATTTCCAACGGTTCAGTTGTAACGGGAACATCCTCTACTAATTCTTCAACCGGTTCATCAACTAATTTTGATTCGGCAGTTTCCAGTTCAACTTCTTGCACTTCGGGTTCAGGTTTCGTTTCAACTTCGACCGGGATATTCGCCATTAAAGCCTTGGCTACGTCTTTTATGTCGAATTTTTGTTTAGGGTCAACCGAAAGGAGCTTTCGTAATTTGTAAATTGAATCGCTTAGGTTTTTCTCTTTAAGAAAGATTTCATAAGTCCCCACGGATATTTTTTTCTTATTCACTTCACCCTGGTTAATAAAGTCGGATATACTTGTCAAACTATCTTCATATACTCTTTCGACCTGTGTTGAAAGAAGTTCGGCTTGAATTTTTTCAAGAAACTCTTCGAACTCTATATTACTTAAAGCCAGTATTTTTCTCTTCTCAATTACGTTTGTTATTATGTTTTTTATGTAACCGTAATAGTAAGCGTAATTCATAAAAAGAATTATTTCTTCTGTTGATTTAAGTTCATCGCCGTTAAAAATGAATTTCATATAAGTCCAGTTGGGGCGCAAAACGAAATTCACGTTAAACATAACCGCCTGCTCAACAAGTCTTTTCACATCTTCGTAGGGAATGAGTTTTTTCTTTTTAATTTCACCGGCAATAAGAGTAAAATATTTTGTTATTTCTTCACCGGAATAATCGAAGACAGATTTTTGAAGTAATTTCTGACGGTCTAAATAGATAAGATATTCGAGTTCTGCCGATATATATTGAACGATTGAAGGATGCACGCCTGCCGAAGTTAAACTTTCGAGAGTGAACAAAGAACCTGCTCTTTTTATCCTGTTCAGGTTGAAATCGGTAATGAATTTTATCTCTTTTTCAAACATGGCTTTTTCTCAAACTTACTAATAGTCTAAAATAAAAAAATCCCGATTAAAATTATAATCGGGATTGTGATTAAAAGAAGAAAATAGCTAAATATCCACCATTTCCGATGTAAATCTTGCTTTAATGAAATCCCGGTTCAATCTTGCGATGTTTTTAACAGAAATTCCCTTCGGGCATTCGGCTTCGCATGCATAAGTATTTGTACAACTTCCGAATCCCAACTCATCCATTACTTTCACCATTTTTTGAACACGGATGTATCGTTCCGGCTGCCCTTGAGGTAAAAGAGCATACTGCGAAACTTTAGCCGAAACAAAAAGCATTGCCGAAGCGTTTTTACACGCTGCAACACAAGCGCCGCAACCGATACAAGCTGCCGCATCAAAAGCTTCAGCAGCTTCATCTTTGGGTATCGGGATTGCATTTGCATCAGGCATTCCGCCGGTATTAACGGATATAAATCCGCCTGCTTGCAAGACTTTATCCATTGCAGAGCGATCGACAATTAAATCTTTCATTACGGGGAATGCCTTTGCACGGAACGGCTCTATATAAATTGTTTCACCATCTTTGAAGTTCCTCATGTGAAGCTGGCAAGTAGCAATTTTTCGTAAAGGACCATGTGGTTCACCGTTGATTACTAATCCGCATGTTCCGCAGATTCCTTCGCGGCAGTCGCTTTCAAAAGAAACAGGTAGTTCACCTTTTCTTTCAAGTCCGTCGTTTAGTTCGTCAAGCATTTCGAGGATTGAATCATCGGGTGAAACCGATACTTTATATTCAACGAAACTACCAACGGATTTAGAATTAGTCTGTCTCCAGATTTTTAAAGTCAGATTCAATTTTTTCTCACTCATTATTTATAACTCCTCACCGATGGTTTAACATATTCAAATTCAAGCGGTTCTTTATTTAGCTCCCAACTGCCGATGTCTTTATACTCCCACGCAGAAACGTATGAATACTCTTCGTCATTCCGTTTTGCTTCTCCGTCTTCGTATTGGTATTCTTCGCGGAAGTGTCCGCCGCACGATTCGTTTCTTTGCAATGCGTCAACCGCCATCAGTTCACCGAGTTCAAGGTAATCGATTACTCTACCGGCACGCTCAAGTGTCTGGTTAATATCTTTAGCATCTCCGACAACTTTTACTTCTTTCCAGAAAAGCTCTCTTAATTCTCTAATCTCTTCGATTGCTGATTTAAGCCCGGCTTCATTACGTCCCATGCCGACTTTATTCCACATTATTCTACCGAGTTTTTTATGGATTTCGTCAACAGTCATTTTTCCGTTTACGGACAACAGCCTTTTTACTGTATCTTCGATTCCTTTTGCTACATTGGAAAATTCTTGATTGTCAACCGGAACGAGAGCCGGTTTATAACTTGCAAGATAATCACCGATTGTATAAGGAATAACAAAGTAGCCGTCTGCAAGTCCCTGCATCAAAGCACTTGCACCAAGCCTATTTGCACCGTGGTCTGAGAAGTTTGCTTCACCGAGAACAAACAAACCCGGAACTGTACTCATTAAGTTGTAATCTACCCATAAACCGCCCATTGTATAGTGCGGGGCAGGATAGATTTTCATCGGAACGTTGTAAGGATTTTCACCCGTTATTGTTTCATAAATCTCGAACAGGTTACCGTAACGCTCTTCAATTGTTTTTCTACCGAGTCTGTTGATTGAATCTCTAAAGTCGAGATAAACGGCTTCCTGCCCTTTTGCACCTCTGCCGTTGTCGATCACTTCTTTGGCGCTTCGGGAAGAAATATCGCGTGGAGAAAGATTTCCGAAAGAGGGATATTTCCTTTCAAGGTAGTAATCCCTTTCATCTTCCGGGATATTATTCGGTTCACGCATATCTTTTTTATTTTTCGAAACCCATATTCGGCCGTCGTTACGTAGGCTTTCGCTCATTAAGGTTAATTTAGATTGTCCCTCTCCATGAACGGGAAGGCATGTCGGATGAATTTGAGTAAAGCATGGATTACCAAACAATGCCCCCTTTTTGTGTGCACGCCATATTGCCGTTGTATTGCAGTTCATTGCATTTGTAGATAAGAAAAATACATTTGCATAACCTCCGGTAGCAAGTATGACTGCATGTGCAGAGTACTTTTCGATTTCGCCTGTAACAAGGTCACGGACTATAATTCCTTTAGCTGCCCCGTCAATAACGACAACATCAAGCATCTCTTTCCGGTTGTACATTTTAACGGTTCCTTTACCGATTTGTCTGTTCAATGCACTGACTGCACCGAGAAGAAGCTGCTGACCGGTTTGTCCTTTTGCGTAAAAAGTTCTTGAAACCTGTGCCCCGCCGAATGAACGGTTATCAAGCAAGCCTCCGTATTCCCTTGCAAACGGAACACCCTGGGCAACACATTGATCTATAATATTTCCGCTTACTTCTGCAAGTCTATAAACATTTGCTTCCCTTGCACGGAAGTCGCCTCCTTTTACAGTATCATAAAACAAACGGAAAACAGAATCGCCGTCATTTTGATAATTTTTTGCCGCATTAATTCCTCCCTGGGCAGAAATACTATGAGCACGGCGGGCGCTGTCGTGATAAGTAAATGCTTTTACATTGTAACCGAGTTCACCGAGTGAAGCGGCTGCCGATGCACCTGCAAGACCGGTTCCGACAACAATAATATCGTATTTACGCTTGTTGGCGGGATTGATCAGCTTCATATTAAATTTGTGATTAGTCCATTTTTCGGCAATAGGACCCTGCGGTATTTTAGAGTCTAACTTTACCATTAGCTACCTCCGTAAATTAGTAAAAAATAGAAGGGAATTGCTGCAAATCCGATTGCCATTAAAAAGGCATAGATTGTTCCGGCGGTTTTAATTACCGGCGAATACTTGTTGTGATTCCATCCGAAAGTTTGAAATGCACTTTGAAACCCGTGATTGAGATGGAAACCCATTACTATCATTGCGATAATATATAAAATAGAATACCATTCAACCTGGAACCAGCCGACAACAATTTCGTAGAGATCGGGATGTTCCGTCCCGGTAAAATTATATTTATACCAGAAAGTTTGAAGGTGAACTACAAGAAAAATGAAAATTGCACTTCCCGTTAAAATCATTGTTCTTGAAGAAAAAGTACTGTTCTTTGAAGAAGCGTTGATTTTGTAGTCAACAGGACGGGCGATTTTATTTTCTATCCACAGTCTAACAGCATTGATAATATGCAGAATAATAATCAAAGCGAGGACTAATTCGATAATCCTCACAACAGGTTTAACTAAACCAAGTGTGGATGCATATGTATTAAAAGCTTCCCGCCCGAAATAGAGGGTGAAATTACCCGCGAGATGAATTAGAAGAAATAAAATCAGGCAAATACCGGTTATTGCCATAACCAGCTTCTTGCCGATAGATGAGTTCCAGAAATTAAATAACCAACCCACTAAAAACTCCTTTAGTTGTGAAGAAATGCCCGGCAGATGAAATCATCTGTATTGAATATATGAAACACTAAATTCTTTATTCGTTTGCGTGCAACTTAAAAATTTTAAGGTTCAAAATCAAACAAAAATTTGAAAGTTTAGCAGGCTTGTAAAAGTATTTATTACTTTAAAGATGTTAGAAAAGAATAAGCTGGTATCGGTAACTAAAAAAGTAAAACCGCCTTCGCTAAAAGGCGGTTTTAATTGTTCTATTCTTAACACGCTTCAATTATTTTCAAAAATGAATCGGCTTTTAAGCACGCACCGCCTACTAACGCTCCGTCTATATTCGGTTGTGATAATAATTCTTTTGCGTTATCCGGTTTTACACTTCCGCCGTATTGTATGATTACATTATCTGCAACAATAGAGGAATATAACTCTTTTACGAGATTGCGGATATAAACGTGAACTTCTTCTGCCTGTCCCGGGGTTGCATTTTTACCAGTACCAATTGCCCAAACAGGTTCATATGCTATAATTACATTTTTCATTTCTTCGGTATTAACGTTTTTTAATCCTTCAACTACCTGTCTTTTTATAACATCGAAAGTAACATTAGACTCCCTCTCTTCAAGAGTTTCTCCGATACAGAATATCGGTTTTAACCCGCTTGACAACGCTTTGTGGACTTTCTTGTTTATTAAAGAATCCGGTTCGTTAAAAATAGTTCTTCTTTCGGAATGACCGAGAATAACATATTCGCATCCCACGCTTTTAAGCATTGATGCTGATATTTCTCCCGTATATGCGCCGTTTTCTTCGTAATACATGTTTTGTGCACCGAGTTGGATTTTTGATTCTTTTATCAACTCTTTTGCCGTTTCAAGTGAAGTGTAAGGAGGACATACAATAACGTTACAATTTATATCAATATCTTTTAATGAATTCTTTAAACCTGAAATTAGCTCGATAGAGCCGTTCAAATCCATATTCATTTTCCAGTTGCCAGCAATTACTTTTTTACGCATTTCGTTTCCTTGTTAATGTTTGAAATTTTATGTGTCAAAATTAACAAAAACAGGGTTAAGAACATCGGGTTTGATGGAAGTATTCGAGTACTTATATTTTTGAATGGGACACTGATTTGTTATGATCCATCAGTGGAAATCATAAACCATCATACAATTGGTATTTGGGAATTGATAATTATTTGCTTTTTGTTATTTGTATCTTGGTTTTTAAAGAGGCTTCGGGGTTCGACTATAAAAACATAGCCAACCCCGAAGATTAAAA
>ERZ795056.364-NODE-364-length-59160-cov-14.116691_pt1 | contig 59160 bp, 80 predicted proteins | sample MGYA00375140_ERZ795056 | MGnify/ENA primary metagenome ERZ795056 (study PRJEB30185, sample SAMN05720227) | activated sludge metagenome | isolation source: Anaerobic digester | place: USA | collected 2015-03-09 ...
ATACCCGGCATGCTTAGTGTCCATGTGAGCACCGCGAATGTATCACACATTAGGCCGCATGGCTAACTGGCTTCTAAAGCTGACCTGCCTATATTCATTAATGGTAATATCAAAATATATGTCGTTTCTGTGTCTAAAAATGAACTAGGCGCATTGCCGGTGTCAATTTAGGTACTGTACCTCTATATTTTGATAATGGTGTTGTTAAATACTACAATTGTTTCTGTGTCACATAAATATCTGTTAGTTCAGGTACTAAGTGAGGATGACCCTCATGTTCCAGTGTAGATACAGGTAATTTACATAGGTACTGTATTCCCTATAGTATTTAACAATTTTATTAAGGTTCTTTTGACTTAAGTCTTTCAGCTAGTATTTCAAGCATTCTACCTATACCCATTTCAGTTCTAAGTGGTGCTTCTGCAATTACTTTTTCTATGATCTGAGTTCTTTCTGCTTGACTACTACCAAGATATTCATAATAAACTTTAGCAAATTCAACTAGCTGTTCTTCCATTTGTTCCACAAGCATCATGACATGATTAGGATCTTTTAAATCTGGATTTGTGTCATCATTAAAATGACCACAATCAAACCCAAATACTACATAACCATCATCAGTTAAGCATAAATTGTCTTGGAACTGTTGTCTTAATTTAAGAAAATCCTGAAGTTTAGCATCTAAAGGATTTGCTTTAGATAAAGCATCTCTAACAACCTCATATTCTTTTTGGTATTTTTCTTGATCTTTTGCTTCATAAATTTCACAAAAAGTTAGACCACCATGAATAGCTAATTGCTGTAATCCACCAGCATTATAATTCCCCCACCAAGGTGCTGGTATTTCTTTTTTAGGAAATACAACATATCCACAAAGGAATGTTCTAAATCCTCCAATTGTATTTTCAACTACACATTTGTTTTTATAAACCCATTTTTTAACTGGTGTGCCGTCACGAGCTTCAGTTAAATTAAAAGGAAAGAAGTTATATTGTGTTTCCATCCCACTGCTCATTTAAATTATTCCCGTCTTCCACTTCAGGATCAAAGACCATATAACCTAGTCTTAATCCTTCTCTTTCTTCTGGTTCTAATGAGTATAGATTTAACAACCATAATGGTTGACCAGATTCTAGTATTTGAGAGATATACTCTTCATGTTGCTGTAGAAGATGATCTTCCGCTGTCATATGTAGGTTATCTCCCATTAATCTCCGCCGCCTCCTAAAAACATATTAACAATACTTTGTTCACCTTTAGAAAGAGTAGTTAATTCAATTTGTTCTTCTTTAGAATTAGTAAAATACATTGTATCATCAGTCATTTGTAGTGACTGCATATCATACTTTCCTAAATCAAAAACTTTAAGTCTATCCTTAAAATCTTCAGATAAAATGTAACTACCGTTGATCTTTTTCTTCAAGAACTCAACATAAGTAACATCATAAAGTTTATAGTAATTAAGTATATCATCTTCAATTTTAGATAATTTACTTAACTGAAAAAACCTTTTAATCTGATCAAATGTTCTCATTTCAGTAGACATAAAGATAGGTGTAGGTACAGAGTTTACTGTATCTGCTGTGATTATCTCTAATGAAAGAACTTTACCATGATCTAAACCTATTACAATATTTCCATTTTCATATTCAGCTTTGATCATACCATTAAAATTTTGGTTATCAAATGTGTTATCAAATGTGAACTGGACTAAACCTTCAAAACTTGTTTTTGTAAGACCCATCAGTTTTTTACCTAAACCAAGACTCATGACTGTATTAAAGAGCCAGCTTAATTTAAGTACAAGACTTTTACCGGATCCATTTGTACCACATAGTAATACTAGTTTATTGTATTCCATATCAAAATCCATTGGTATGGGTAAGTCAATTTTTAAGGTCATGTGTGTTAGATGACCTAATTCTTTTGGATTTGACATAATTAAGATTTTAGATTTTTAAATGCTATTTTCAACATTTTACAATACCAAAGAGCTTCTTTTTTAGTTCTTTCTTGACATACAGTAAATGTTTGAACTCCAATTGTAAATCTTGTACGCCAATTACCTCTTGATCCTTCAATAAATATTTTTGGTTTCATAAGATTAATAATTAGACATGAATCCGGGTCTTCCGGTTTCTGATAAAATTGTAGTTACATGAACTACTTGTGTTGTTCTCCAGGGATATCCTGTATTCGCGAAAAATTTTAGTGATACGTCTTTTCCTTTAATTCCAACACATCTTCCTTTAATGTAATTAAGTTCAGAAGAGTCTTTAGAATCCTGACCATATCTTACAATGGTGTACCACTTACCTATTTGTATTTCATCTATAGTCATAATTATTTATTTTTGTTTGTGTAACTTTTTAACTCCTTCACAATTGTCACCTTTAGCTGTATGACCTGTTGCCCAAGATTTATCAATTTGAATTTTTAATTTAGGATCAGCTTTAAAACAAGACCAACCATTTTTTGTAATACCAACATATCTACATCTTTTACCAGTTTCATCTAATAATTTACAGATATTTTTGACATGTTCATTCATATTCTTCTTCTAGTATTAATGCAACCTTAGCAATTGTTGCTGGATCCATTGTTGCTAGTTTTTTACTTACCTTTTCAATACCTTCCATGATCAAGTTAAAGATTTCTTCATCTTCATGATGTACTTTCTTGATTATGGGGTCACATACTTTAGTAAGTTCTTCTTCAAGTCTTTTAGCAGCTTGCTTAAGACTTTGTTTGTAAAATTTAGTATGCTGTAAATCATCCATGGCTTCATGTAAAACTTGACTAGCACATAATAAAGTTAAGACAATTTCAGATTCTGATTTACTCATTTGATTTAGGAATTTCAGCCCAGTATTTTGGTAAATCTATAGATTGTCTGTCTAGATCAATCCATATCCAGGTTGCTTTACCTTCGTGATCATAATATTCTTCACTTAAACACCCTATAGTGATGTATTCATGTGATGATTTAATGAAAACTCTTTTATAAAAATCAGGTAATTCCCCTCCTTTTTTGATTTTGTTCCACGTAAGAATTGTGGTCTTTTTTTTAGCCATAATCAATGTTTTAAAAAATGACAGTACTTATCAATAGTACTAATTAATAATTAAAATATGTAAGATAAGTTTTGAAAGTTGAAGATTGATGTTTTAGTCCTTAAGTTTTAAGTTTTTACACATTATCATCATCGCTAGCTAGAAGTCCATAAGGACGGAATGTAACATATTTAATCATAATTAATTTCTATCAAAGTACTGTCAAGATTTTTAGATTTCTATTTCAGTAGTTGCATTGAAATAATCAATAGAATCCTGAATAGTTTCTAGTTGTAATTCTAATTCTTCTACCATTTTGTCAGCTTGTATTTCTGTAATAGTTGCTGTTAAAACATCAGTAGTTCTATTAGAACCATAACCATAAGTTTGCTCACCTTCTTTAGTATTTAAACTTCTGAGCATGATGATCTTAGTTTTAATTTCAGAAAGTTGGAGAATACTACCGGTAATCTTAACATTAGCTGTATTAATTGCCACTTTAAGATTAACCAATGATTCAACTTCCTTGTTGTATTCCTCAAGTAATCTACTTGAGTTATATGAAGGTACATTCTTAGAATTATAAGAATTGTTCTCCATTATTCGTTCCTTTAATTTGTTAATAACAGAAACTTTTTTATTTTTAAGCTTAAGAGCTTTGGCAAGTGTAATTTTCATGATTTAAAGAGATAAGTAGTATTTAATAGCTAAATCTGCACTTGTACTACCATACTGGATTACTAATTCAGAAGAAGACTGTGAGATTATCTGGTACATTATACCACTAAGGTTGAGTACACCATCTTCTAATCTCCAATAGGCGTTAACTGGTGTACAACTCAGACCATGAGTAACATTTAAATAATCTTCATTGTAAGCAGAAGATTTCAGGTTTAGGTGGCAGTTTACCGGATCACTAAATGATTCAGGTGGACCAGCTACTCCATAGGAATAAGTGATAGTTTGATTCAGTTTCCAATCTCCAATAAGATCTTGTTCTGATGAGTTTGGTCCATACTCTGGACTACAGCTAATAGCTAATAATGATATTACTGCTACTAGAAGAATTGATTTTAGTTTCATAAGGTTTAAGTTTTAGTTGTTAATAAATTTGCTTGGTAATATAAATTTGTTTCTGCTTGTTTTAATAAGAAATGAATTTCCATCTCAATATAGGATATATCAATTTGAAAAGAAAAATTTTCACAATCTTCATCTACTCTATCTGGATCTGGAGAAATTCCCCATGAATATGAATATGATGTAGAAAGTGTTCTACCTGGTTTAGCTCCATCATAAAAACTATCTTCATGTAGAAAATAGTATTCACTTAGTGAATGTTTATATAAACATCCATGTACTCTTCTTCTTTCATCATTAATTAAAACTAAACTTCCATAGACTTTTTCTCCAACTTTCATTTTATTAAAATAGTCAAGATAATTCTCCATACTAAGTTAATTTTTTGTGGTTTAAAACACTAGCAATTATTGATGCTTGCTTTTGTTTCATAATTTTTTCAGCTGTTGTTAAATAGAACTCTATAGAATTATTACAAAAATGTATTAATGTAATAGGTTCACATTTAGGACATAAATACCAATTATTATTGGATACATGTATTTGATCACCTTTACACAAAGGACATCTTGTATCAAGTTTCATAGATAAGATTCTTTATGTGATGGGAGTTTACTATGTTCTTCTGTTAGTTTTCTTAAGCTTCTTTCAATAGATTCAAAAAGCATCTCCATAACATGATCTAACCACTCAGAACTAAACTCGTAAATTTTTTCATTTACAAAATCTTTTACTAGATTGAAACCAACATATAGTTTTGCCATATCTTATTTTTTACTGTTTTTTCCAAGCTTTTCTTCAGCTTTTTTTAATAGAGTATCAATTTCATTTTTGATGGAATCAGGATCTTCCTTATTTAACCGTGGACGACCCTTTTCAAGTAACATCATATCCTTTAATAGCTTCATTAAAACTTTTTCATCCCATATATAAGGATCAATTTTATCTATTTGTCTGTCCATTATGCTTTACATGTGTAAGAAGAGCATGTCTGATCCGTATTAGATTTCTTTCAATTTCATGTTGTAGTTGAGCTTCATCTAATTCTGTAGAAAAATATGTACCTACATAAAGTTCTCCATATCGCATAGGTCTACAAGATATTACTTCTTTCCCATTAAATCTTGAACTATAATGGTAACCATACGTTTTTCTACAATTAACACAAACTGAACTCATTTTTAGGTTATATTCTTCAACACCTTCCTGCATAATAAATACGGGCTTTTATAAGCATTTTACTAATTTCTTCTTCATACTTTTCAATATTAGAAAGTAAAAAATATTGATTTTGAAAAGTATTTTTCCAGGTACCAGGACATTCTAGAGTTCTAGCTTTGTGCATACCTCTATTATGACCACATAATAAACATATGTAAGTATGTCTATATGGATCATGATCTCCTATTTCCATTTTACTTAGGTTTAATTAATGATTCAAGAGTTAAGTAAGTTTCAAGTTTTTTAAGCTCTTTTTCTATATTATCATGAACCATTTCTACATGACGTTTTATAGTGTATGTTGTAGGATCAAAATAATCATAAGATTGTTTTGCATATGACACAGATAATGTAGTACCTTTAGAATATAGTTCTCTGAATGAACTTACATAACTACTCATAACACATGAAATAAGGTTGTGAAGAATGCTGTAACAACTGCTGTAATAAGAATGATACCAAAGATTTTCCACCAATCATGATTCTTTTTAGGTTTTTGATCTTGTGATTGTGATTGTGGCTGTGGTCTTTGATTCATATTAGAAAAAGAATCTTGTCTATCTTGTTCAAACTGATCAATAGCATCTTGAACAGTTTTAAACTCCTCACTAGGCTTACTAGCCCAAGGAGCTCTGTCAAGTTCTTCAAGTGGTGTTTCTTTAATCTTTTTTGGTCTTACTACACCATTAAAATGATCTTCTGCTTCTTGTAGCAATTCATCAACTTCTTGGTTTAGTTCAACACCTTCTACTAGAGGATCTTTATCTAGTTTGTCTTTACAATCTACACATAAATAAGCTTCTGGTTTACCAGTAACTCTATCCACTGTAGTAGGAAAATTATCTCCACAAACACCACAAGAAAGTCTTATATAGTTAGGAGGGGAAGGGGGATAATAAGATGGCATACCATACACTCTTCTTTTATCAAAATAATTTACTGATGACATAATTTAATTTTTTAATAATAAATATTGGTAGCTCACACTTTTGTTTACCCTTCAGGGCCTAGTACGGATGGGCTCGCTATTTTCTAATCCTACTCTGTTGTAGGACTTAATCCATTCTGACCGCCAGCAGTCTCTTCCCACAACCACGCACCGATTACTCTTGCATATGGGCACATGGGATAGATTGTGTGATACTTCTGTAATTTTACTACCAATTTTTTAGTAATTAATTATAACCCAAGTAGTTTAGCTAACTCAGGGTTATCACCTAGATCTTTACGCATCATTTCTTTGTCATCTTCATCAGGAGACTCATCATAGTCACCATTAATAACAGCGTTTCTAATGTGATTAAGCTCCGGGAATTCATTTAGTTTTTCTACTACGGCTACCTTACCACAGGTATACTTTTGATTTTTGTAATCATGATATTCACCAGCTTTAGCTTCAGCTATGATTTCATCATATTTACCATCTTTGTTTAATGCCTCAAGTTCTTGAGGTAATTCAATCATTGTACTTTTACGCATAAATTTAATTTAATAAGTATGCCACAATAGAGGCTTGCAGTGGTTCCCACGCCAGGTCAGAACTGCACTAACCTGAATCAGTATCGGCAACGCCATACTGTCTTTTTACATGTTGTCTTAACTCAACCTTTTCCGCATATTGTGGCAATATTTTAGAGAAGATAATCAATAAGAGCAAGTCCCCAGTATATGAATTCTCCAAATAAGAACATTAAAAAAGACAAGATCATACTGTAGTAGATATTGATCCACATAGGATATTCAGGTTCTTCTTCATTATTTGTAACAGTCATAAGAAATCCTACAAGGGCTCCTCCACACAGCATAACAAATAAGAAGCTAACATGAAATTCAAGATTCATAAGTAATTCAAGTTTCATAATAATAAGGTTTTAAGATTAATAATTGTAACCTGTAGAGGAGTCGAACCTCTGTCCCCGGATTTGTAGGCCGGTATACTGCCCCTATACTAACAGGTTATCCATTAGGTGAGTCTGCCATGATCCTAAGATGATGTTCTCTCACTAATTTTGTTCAGGATTGTTCTTTTCTTTAATGTGTTTTTCTAGTTCTTCTTCTAAACACTCAGATAAACAGGTTCCTCCATTGTAGAATTTCATAACAAATGACAATGTACCATCTGAGTTTTCTTTAAGATCATAGATATCACCATCATCTTCAATTTCTTGATGTTCTATTGCTTCCCAAATGCTGTCTCCTACAACAAAGTATTTTTCATTGAATTGATCTTTAAAGCATTCTTCCCAATTGCTATAATGACCTGGTAAATCAAGTATACCTTTTTCTGATAATTTTTCTTTGAAGCAATCTTCTAGAGTATAATTTTCTTTTAACTCTACTTTTTTAAGTTTTCCTAGATGGATTTCTGTGTACGACATATTTCAATTAATTTAATTAGACAGGCAAGTTCAGCTTCTTCAGGAGATTTAAATGACATACACCAATCTTTAAACTTTGGCTCAGAGTATTCATTTAATACAATTCCTTTTATACTTTGAATATACCAAGTAAAACCTTCTGGGTTTAAATCTCCCATATTTTGTATCCAGGAAAGTAAACCATACTTCTCTCTAAACCATCTAAATGCTTGTGAAAATGTTGGTGCTAGTACCTGACCTTCATCTTTAAAATCACTATATGAAAGACCTGCTATCCCATGACCAAGTGCAACCAAAGTAGTTCCTTGTCTGTAATGAGCTATACAAAGTTTATCAAATCCTAATTCTTTAAGAGCTAATGCTTGTTCATAAGGCACAAATTCTTTTTTCATAATGTTATAAGTTAGTATTAATTATTTTGGTGCACAAAATTGACAATACTTATCATCAATTATGGCAAGTTTATTCTTACATTTTATACAAATGTTTACTAGAATCCTGTAATTCATAACTGTCTTGTTTTAAATATTATTTGATTATTTAGTGGTTTACTAGGGACTCGAACCCATTCTCAGACCCTCCTCTCCAAAGAGATTGTGTCGTAAACCATTTTGTCCCTCTGCAACTCAGTTATAATAGTATTCCACTCATAGATGTACTCAGTTTATATGTGTTTACTAAGACTATGACAACTTAGAACACGGGACTTACACTATTGTAATTGCTCACCCTTGGGAGCTGATTAGAGGTTTTGCAATAAAGCAACCTATAAGTACATCACTTATAGTTTTAACAATTATTAATCAGGTAGTTTCACATCTTAATAAGAATAGTATTCCATCATCATATAGAAGAGCCTTTAGCCTGTATTGGTGTCTGCTTTCAAGACATAAACTCTAATAAGAGTCAACACTTTTATTCTATACAACTTCCCTTAATTCAGGTTACTTGCGGTATTCCTACCTTATTCTATTAAGAAGTCTTTATATCTACGTGAGTTGTGGTGCATTAACTGAGTCCTCGCGCCCATACTACCAATGGGAATTGAACAATACAGGCGCGATTTGACTCTCTGTTGGCTTAGCCTGACAGGATCTTTAATAACCTTCAAATGCACTAATAGGAAGCCATTCTTCATATCCGGTATTATATCTTACTAGACAAGAAAAATCTTGATCATTAACCTCAACTATTGTGACTTGACATCTTTTTTTTGTAATACTAAAATTCTCTTGAACTATTAGTGTATTACCTTTTTCAAGTTTCATAATGGTTTAATTAATTAATGAGTAAAATCCAATAAGAATAGAAGTTGATATTAATACAGCAGTTAACATTGTAATGACCTCTTTCTGATGCTTTATTAGTTTATCTTTAGCTTTAATCTGTTCTTCTAATTCTTCTAGTGATCTCATAATAATGAGTTTAGGTTAATGACTAAAATTCTTCTCTCCAACCTTTACCATATTTAAGATTAATCTCTTTTCTGGCATTATTAACTGGCTGAGAATCATTCTCTAATTGTTTTTTCTGAATAAGAATAGCTAATTCTTTTCTAATACTCCGGATCTTAGCTTCAGCCGGTGTATCTTTTCTGTATCTACGTTTAGGTTTGAAACTAGGAGTATAATCTCCTTGTGCGTCACAAACACCATTGATAAGATCTTCTGCACAGTCTCCCATACTGATGAGTTTTAAGTTAATAATGTGATTAGGAAAAAAATAAAACAGGCTTTGTTTCACCACTGCAATGATAATTCCCTCAGTACTAAGGTATATTATATAACATGCTAGTATCCTGTTATAGGCACATCCATAATAAGGAATCACACCTCTTACTTCCAGACGTTCCACCTACGGGTCTTCTCTGGATTGTTGCTGTTCATAAACTAGCTTAATTAGATTCTTAAATGATAAAATGAGTAGTGATAGCCATACGACCCAGGTCACAGAAATCTTATTTAAAAGACATGGAACCACCACTACTCAATGATAAATAAACTACCTGTCCATTTCTAAGTGGAATACTTGCTACGTTTTCGTTGAGTGTCTCCTCCAGCAAATATCTTACAATAAACAACATCCTCTTAGCAGGATTGTAACAATGATACATACACTAGCAGTAGCAAGTTAACCCATAATTACATATCCTCGGGTACTATTATTCAAGTTTTGTTACTGTTTATCTTCAGCAGGTAGTTTAAGTTTTTAAAGGTTTTCTTCAAACCATTTTTCAGTCCATTTCTGTTCTTCATTTTTATTAGGACCGTAATGACAACTTTTTCTGTAGTTATCAAGATCAGTTTGGAATTTTAGAATACCAGCAATATGCTCTTCTCTACTCCAAGTATCTTTTACTGATCTGATAGTAATAGTGTTGTCTTTAGGATTTACTTTTAATACTAATTGCATTGAAAAACTAACAGTTTTACCACCAGTATTTACAGGTAGATTATCTGGTAATCTTTCATCATACTCTACCATTACATGAGTAATAGGATCACCAGCATTATATCTTTCAATGTATTTCTCAATAAAAGATTGTGATGGTTGAGGTAAAGAAATAGAATTTACATTTGGATTAGTAAAACCAATCATTAATGAAGTATCTGTTGTAGCAATGATTTTCTTATCTTCTTCATTTAGATATCTTAATGCTGTTGCAGTTACTTTAATAACTGTTTCTTTAAGACCAGTTTTTGAGTCTTTTATAACAGCATAATCACCTTCTTTAATAGGTTCATCTGATAAGATGTAGAGGTGATAAGCTTTATCTATCCTTCCATAAGGATAAGGATTATAATGTAATTTACCATCAGGGTGAGTCCATAGTCTATTCTTTGCTTCTTCTTTAGTAGGAAGCATAACTATTGGGCATTTCTTTAACTGTGTCATACGATCTTAAGTTTTAGATTGTTAGTAAAATAATACACCCTGATTATGCAGGAATTTCATTTAAGAGATAGTCGCGGTATTCCAACCAGTATCTCAGCCCCTGAACACTACTTAGTTCATAAGTTTGGTGTAGATCCTGAACAAATCATTTGTCAGTAAATGGCCTTGGTACACCTAGGCTATGTTAGATAAAAAATACAAATAAATGTGTTCAGCTGTAACTTCATTTAACGGAGTTTCACCGACCCATGCCTGAGCTATACTTCGTCACAACTGTTCACATTAACTCTTCCATGGTAACGCGACAATACAATCTAATGTATTAGTGGGGTTAGTGATGAAAGAAGTATTAAAAGAACCCAAGATCCCGACAGCACTCTATACTTTATATATAGTATAGTCATTGCTCAAACCAGGATCTGGAGGTTCTTTGATAAATGAAATAATTACAGCCCAATGTCCCTTTAATTCAACCTTCTCAGGTTTCAACATACCCTTTAGCATGTCCTGGATCATTTAGATTAATCTTCTTCTCTAGTGGTAAACTCTTGGAGAAACTTGGAACCTGTCCATCCACTTTGAAGACTATAATTAAAAGAAGCTGGTTATCTGAACACCAGCAAACGCCTGTAACTTACAGGATAGCACACCATTCAAAGTAGGGTACACCGCACTTATTAAGATTAAAGTAGTATTATTCAAATGAGTTATCTGTTCCCTTATCCACCACAGATATAAGGTTTTAGATAGTGTATTTACACTAAATGTTTTTCAGCAATCTCTCTTAAACCAGTCTTCTAGTTACCTAGGTATCTAGATTAACCTCTCAAGTTTCCCTCAACTTCCTGGTTAGTGGAAGTGTTTACTCTATACTTAATGATTAATGGCCCACTTTGGAGCATTTAAACTATTTTAAACTACTTAAAGATTTAGCCGATACCTAAAGATGCAGCTTCTGTATGCATTCTAGCTCGGCAAACACTAGATTAGGGTATTTTAAAGATTGTCCTGGATAAGATAAGAGTTCAGACTATCAGCATGTATTGTATCACACTGACCTAAGTCACTCTCTATTATGATTGAATTACCATCAAGGATCATGTGATACTCAAATTCTTCATAATGATTTACCTTCTCTGATTGAGTCATATATCTATAACCTAAAAAGAGTATGATCAAGAAGATCAATATTTTCTCCATATTATATGGTAATTAAGTTAGACAAGATTGATTAGGATATAGTGATACCCACCAGCTACTGCTGTAGAACCTAATTAAAAAGAAACGCTAATTGAGTTACTCAAGGTCAGTTAGCTATATAGTGCCGTAATGAGTACTATTAGATGACCTCTATGCTGATCTGGAAAAGGGATGATTTGGTGAGGGGGGATAATAAGTCTTGTTAATCAAGTACTTACACTCTTTACTTAAATCTTTACTTTAATGATTAAGTTGAGATTAAGTAGTTAACTCCTTTGATCTTTTTCTTTAATCTAGAGTTGTTTTATTCCTTCTACAGGGTAAAGTTAGCTGTTTTATTTTTAATAATCAATGAATTCAATTCAATTTCTTTATTTTTTATTTTCAACACACACATGTTAATAAGTCTAACATCTGGTAACTGCACTCTGCAATGGGTACTACGCGCTACGCGCGACAAGTTAAATGTATTTCTCTGAAAGAGTAAAAAGAAAATAGGAGAGTGTCGTAAGACACTCCCCATATTTCTTTGTGCGTAGCACTACACAGTACCAAGCTCAGCGCTGTCTCCGACAGGAGAAGTAACCGGAGCTGGTGTAGAGCGGAAAGCCAGCATGGCTTTTGCTTTAGCTACTTTCTCAGCAACAATTGCAGAGATCATTGCGTCAGCAACAGCATCATTACCGCGTGCACGCTCACGTTGTGCTTGTGACATAAGCACGTCCTGAAGTTCATCATTGATGAACCAGCCTCCTTGCTTACCGCGTGAGATTTCCTCACCAAGGTCTTGAGACCAATACAGCGGAGCTGAAGTTGGGTCACCCTCAATTTCAAAACTAGCACCTGTTTGTCCGTTTTTACGGACTACTGAAGCTTGGTCAGCCACATACTGTGCAACAGCTTCTTTGCTACCAGTAACACGGTAAGTGTTCATCAAAACTCCTTTTGCAGTTCTGTACTGGTTGATTTTTGTTAATTTTAATTTGCTCATACAAATTGGTTTTTAATTGATATAGCAATATCGCTACATAGTTAATAATGGGTTATGAAGAGAACTTGGGATAGAGGAGAAATTATTTGTTGTAGAAAGTAGATTTTTAACTATCTGATAATCATATGTTCAGTCTCCCTGATCCACGGAGTGGAGACACAAAAAAAAGGAGAGATCACTCTCCTATTTACTCTGACCTAATCTGGGCAATCAGGATACTCACGTTGTTGTGGTCTCTGAGCATTAGGTCTTGGTGGAGCTTGCACTCCAAATCTATGTGCATTAGTAATTGCTAAGTTTTGCAGGTACTGCACATCTCTGTCATATAACTCATCAAAGTCTTCCTCTGAAAGAGGAGCTACACCCTTCTTCTCAAGGATCTGAGCAATATGAATAATCTGTACAACTTTCTCCTGACTGTCATCAGACAGTTTAGAGAATACATCTAGGTCAACACGTTTCATAATATTTTTTAGAATCAATAATGGGCTAGATACCAAAACCCAAAATCCTTATTACAGGATCCTGGGAAAAATACTATGACTTGAACTATCAGCAATATGAATGCTGGGTTATGAGGAGAACTTAAGTAAAAAGAAAAAGGGAGATTACTCCCTTATTCTTTGGCTTTTCTGATAATACATCCTGTTCTTAAGTCAATTTCTTTTTTTAAATGATGGTGTAATAACCAACTTACAGTTTGACATAAATAGTTTCTGCATTTATCCTCACCTTCTTTAACACTTGAACTTTGTCTAATACAAAATGCTTTCATGTCTTGTACTTCAGCCTCGTTTAAAGCAAGGCGTGCTGCAGTAAGAAATGATGTTAATTCTTTTTTTATAATTACTCTATCTTCTTTTGCCATAATAAATTTTAATAAAAATAATGGGCTAAAAGAAAAAAAAGTAACAGACCAAAGTCCATTACTTAATACCAAGTCTTGTGTTCAATAATCTTTCAAGCTCAGCTCTTATTGCTTTTCTGTCACCCTCATTAGAGTGAACAGCCATTTTGTAGATAATTAAGAAGCTCATATATTAAAGTTTTACATTAAGTAATGGGTTATAAGTAAAAGAAACAAAGGGGATTAACTCCCCTTTGGTAATTGCATTAGTATCAATTTTGCTGATTCATTGATTCCGGATTTTGCATCAAATCTTCCTCCAATAATAACATGTTGTTTCATAGTTACATGGAACATAATGTCACGCTTTAGATTAGGATGTTGAGCAACCAGTTTTTTGTAAAATGCTCTAGCTTTCTCAAGAGTCATTCTCCATTTAATGAAGTACAAATTACCGTAAGTAACAGGTTTCCCGTATACAGGAATCTTGTTGAATTTTTCTAGTGTTGTCATAGTATAAAGTTTTAGGCAAAATAATGGGCTATAGATTAAAAAGGAAATGGGCCGAAGCCCTATCCTTTATAACTTAGGAACTAACCACTCAATAGCAGTTGGTACCTGCGGTTGCTGTGGATTCCCGAAGATTCTTTTAATCTTCATTCCGTTGTTATAGTTAATAATCTGTGTCTCTGTGAGCTGATTATCAATCATCTCTTTTGTTCTTGGTAGTGCTTTCATAATACATTTTTAGAAAGAATAATGGGCTATAAGCAAAAAATAAGAGGAGCATAAGCTCCCCGTTATTTAGGCTTTTGTTGTAGAAGCTATCCACACAAAGACTATTGGAATACAGATCAGTGCAAATGTGAATATCACATCAGCTCCGTATATTGTTTCAATAACCTCTATTATTACAGATGCAACAAACGCGATAAGTAATGTCACCAACATAATCTTACCAATACTATTAGTTCTTTTCATAATATGTTTTTAGCCTAAATAATGGGCTATAAATAAAAAAAGAATATACCCAACTTACGTGTGGTATACTTACGGCTAATTACCGGATTACAGGATATATTCTTTAGCCTAAATAATGGGTTATAAGAAAAAAATGAAATGCCCTAAAAGGGCAGATCATCATTCACATATAACAGGTTATCATATTGCTCCCAGTATAAGTGGTCAACGAGAAGCATATAGATATAATCAGATATTTCATCTTTATCTAAATTGAATTTAGCTCCGTCTTTTAGTGCTGCTTGTACAAATTTGTGGAAAGTTTTCATAGTGTATATTTTTAATGTGAATGATGGGCTATATATTATAGATAACATACCATGAGATGTAGATAAGAACATGTCTCTGCTCTGCTCCTCTGACATCATCAGATGTCTTGGTCTGCTGCGAGGTCTGCAGAGCAGACGAGCAGTGCCTCTCCCAGAGTGAAACATTTTCTAGAAAAAAGAATGCTTTTTCCTATAGCACCTGGGAATTTCCCTTCCTCTACCACAACATCATGGGGGTACACCCCTTTTTGTAAATGACCCGGGGGCAAATTATAGATCACCCCCACCTCTTTAATCCACACAGTAAATTCCTATTTATTTTAGGTGGGATAAATTAGAAGTTACTATCTTTACTTTATACCAACACTTATTTTTATGTATGTAGTAGAAGAAAAGACTTTTTTATATTCTATTGCTCTTTGTATAAATGTTCCTACTAAGCGGGAGATAGTTCAGGCTTTGAAGAAGAATAACTTAAGATATAACATTAAGGACATTAATTCTTTGATGGTGGACATTAGGGCAAACAGTAAGAAGCATGCTTGTACATTTATATTAGAGGATCCGGGAATAGCTGTGATTGTTTTTTATAAATGGGAATCTGATGCTTTTGATTATGGTACTTTGACTCATGAGTTATTTCATTCAGTAGATCTTTTTTTGAGGCATCACCGGGACATTAGACTTAGTGATGATTCAGATGAGATATATGCTTATCATCTTGGTTACTTCACCCGGAACTTTTTAAATTTCATTTGGGAAAAGAAAAAATAATTTTATATTTGTGATAGCCTGTGAGCAATTAAGCCCGGGACTAAAAAAACAAGTATGAAAAGTAGAGTAACCTTTGACCTTGATGGAGGTAATAATCCCATTATCCTAGTACATGCAGAACATTCAGATGATGTACGTGACAAGATAGCAAGACAATTTGTGGAAAGATTTGGGCATACTAGTAATGTATGTACTATGTCTTTCAAGCCTTCTGTAAAAGATGGTACAACAGATCTTAGCATTTCTCCTTTACCAAGTTTCTATTTTCAACCTGAAGAAGTAATGAGGTTGGTGTATGATATAAGTCTTGATCAGCTCCGGGAACTTGAGGATGTATTCCACAAGGAAATTCTTAAGAGAGAAGTTGAGCATCCTGAATTTGCACTTAAAACTTTAAAAATTGCAACTTATCATTTTATAATGAGTACTTCTGGTTACAATAAGTTACTTGCTATAGGTAAAGATGAGAAGGATGATGACATGCTCTATTTCAAGAATAAGAAAATTACAAAAGAGCAATATGAAAAAATTATTGAAAAAATTGCTGAGATTGAAATTTAAGTATTATCTTTACACCATGATGAATTTCTCATTACTCTTTAGTTATTGCTGGTTGTCCTTATTTAGGTCCCCGGGGATTCCTTATTGAGTATTGTTCAAATAGTTTGGTTAATACAATAAAGTCCCTGGGTTTAAAAAGCTCAGGGATTTTTTTTGGGTCTATAGCTCAGTAGGTAGAGCGCCGGTTTGTGGAGCCGGAGGTCAAGAGTTCAATCCTCTTCTATCACCCACATTGCTCTGTGGTGTAACTGGATAACATTTCTGACTACGGATCAGAAGACTAGGGGTTCAAATCCCTTCAGAGTAACAGATTATAATGCCTGATCGTATAATGGCAGTACATGTGGTTTTGGTCCATAGAATGGAGGTTCGATCCCTTCTCAGGCAACTAAATTTTTTTTCTTGCTATTATCAGAATAATTTATTATATTGTATATAGATAATAATTATTCTCATCATGGATATAGTAAACTTCCCAGGTATAATTGCTGAGCATGGTCTTTTGAGTTCTGCTCAAGTAGACCTAGCCAAAGATTTAATTCTCATTGGTAAGAAAATGGGTGTACAACGTGATGGCACTCAGTATGAGAACATGGCTATCAGTGTTCTGGATCTTATGGCTCTTGCATCAGGTAATCAAACATTAGCTCAAACACTTGCTTTAGGTAATGTAACTGGAGGTAATAACATTGTTATTTCTAATGGTGATAATGTCACTTTTAATAGTGGAGCTTTCTCAGGAGGACTTACTACATTAGCTTTAACTGGTAACCAAACTTGGAGTCTTCCAAATCAATCAGGTACTATTGCTTTACTTTCTGATCTTCCTGATACACTCTATTCAGCAAATGGTACAGTTGGAACAAATCGTGTAGCTACTCTTACTGATATTCTTACTTTTGCAAATGGAACAACATTGTTTACATATTCAAATGGTCCAATAAATTTAATTGCTGGATTTGGTGCAGACCCAGTAGGATTTGGTCAAGATGGGTGGGCTGCTAATTTAACAACTGCAGCTAATAATTCATTTGCTACTGTGCAAACTGGAACAGGTGGAAGTGAAACAATAATGATGACTCAATCACTTACTGATCAAGTTTGTCATTATACTGGGGATAATTTCTTTGCTCCTGGAACAATACATTCTGCAATGTATTGGACTGATGGGACTCTGTTTACTGGACTATCAGCAAGTTCTTATGGTGAAAAATTAGCATCTCAGGCATTTGGTTTAGTTACAACAACACCTACACCTGCTGATGGTGTTTTGTTTTCAACACCTGCTGGTATAATTAAAGTAACAACGTATACTGATCTTGCAACTCAACTTGCTATTCCTACATTTTATACAGCTAATGGCTCTACAACCGGAGTAAGAACTGTTACTCTAGGAAGTGATCTTATTTTTCAGTTTGCTTCTTTACAAGGTTCTCTACAACTTACTGATGGAGGAGGTTTCTTTCTTAGAACATCTGATCCACAAGATTCTGTAATTTTCTTTCCTGATGGTACTACAGATTACCTTGCAGTAAATACTGAGAATTTAGTAAGTATGGGTTTCAGAACTACCCATACAATTGGAGGTACTGTTGATAGTTTTGCTGAACTTATTGTTACAGATGTTGCAACAGCTTACTTAAATATTTCTACTGATACTACTCAATTTGATTTTTATACCAATAACCTAGGTATTTTAGCTGGTACAATAGATGGACCTACAGGTAATTGGGGATTTGGGGGATCTGATACAGCATCTACAAAAGTTACAATAACAGGTGTTGGATCTACAGCAGCTACTAACAGTCAAATTTGGAAAAATTCTGGTGGTTCTGAATTAGCAAGATTTGTTGATAGTGGTGGATTAGCTATTGGTATCAATTCACTTACTGGTGGATTTGCTAATGCAGAAAAATTACGTCTTGATGCAACTATCACTACTGATTATACAAACACAGTTGTTTTTGATCAAACTTATAATAATCCAGGATCTACTGGTAATAATGCCAGTACAATGACTACTCGTTTATATAGATTAAGTTCAGTTAACTCTGCTGAAATTAGAGCAGCCTATTTTCAAACTCGTAATGATGGGAATGGGTCCCTTAATATGATGAATGGTTTTACTGCAATGAATTGGCTAATTGGTAATGCTACAATAAGTAATGCATTTGCTGTACAAGCATTATCTCAAGTAAGAGATGGTGTAATAACTAATTATGGTGGTATTGATGTTACTTACGGAGAAGTAGGTGGTGGAACTATTACAAACATGATTGGTATTTTAGTAAGAACTCCAACAAATGTAACTGGTGGGGCAATTACTAATACATATGGTATGATGATTCAAAGTAATACTATTGGAACAAATAACTATGGATATGTATCAGCTGGACAAGCGAGCAATGGTTTTGGTACTATAACACCAAGTCTGAATGCATTAACTGATTTTTCTACTACAACAAAAGCTCCTATTAAACTTGGTGGTGGTATGACATCTGCTCAGGCAAGTGCTTTAACTGCTGAAGATTCAATGGTGGTATATGTAACAGATACAAATGGTACCTTTATATCAGTTGGATTCTGGGGAAGAGAAAATGGTGTTTGGATTAAACTTTAATTATTAAAAAATATGATACAAATTAATGTAGGAACTACCTCTAAAGGAGGTGCGCAAGTAGGAGCAGGATCTGTTCTTAATATCAATGTTACAATCATTACAAGAAAAGAACTTGTAAATGGTGTAGTAGAAGTAAAGTATGATGTAGGATTTGACTCCAATATCTATGAAAACTTTGCTAAATGGAGATCTGCAGTTGATTCTCAAGTCATTGTTAGAGGTGAAATGGTTCAGTATCCTGTATCTAAATATGTATATGATGTACCTTTAGCAAGTTTGTCAGCAAGTGCTTTACAAGAAATGTATAAAGATATCATTGAAAATGGTGATAGTTCACATCCGGGTATAGGATCCGGTAATGCTACCATTATTTCTGCCTAATCTATAATTTATAAACCAACAATATGAAAGTAACAATGAATGATCCTATCCGTGGGATAGATGGAACTGAGCTTAAAGAAGCTGGAAAAGAAATTCTTTTTGTAGACATTATCATCACAGCTCTTACAGCAACTATTGAGGCTGACAAAGGTGAAGATGGTAAAGAAATGTTAAAGAAATGGGATCTTGCTGAAAGAGCTCAAAAAGCTAGAGGTGATGTAATGGAATTAACTCTTGATGAGGCAACATTTATTAAAGAGCGTATTAGAAAAGTATTCTCTTCTACAATCATGTATGCTAATGCCCACAGATTATTAGAAGCTGCTACTGGTGAAAAATAAAAAACTATGAGTGTAGGAAATTTAAAAGACAATGGTAATAAAGGGAATAACTTTCCTTTTCAGCTAGGAGCTTTACAAATGTTAAAAATTATCAATGATTCTATCACCGGTGGTGGTGGAGGTGCTGGTCTTTTTACTGAAGCTACTGGATTACAAGTACTGGCTGCTCTTCAAAATGGACAAGAGTTTGAACAAGTTCTTGTTGTAGATCTTGGTGGTGTAGGATGTCCTGCTAATTGCCCTACCTATATTCAAATTAGAATTTGGGACAATGTAAACCATGTATTTGGACCACCTGTTTATTACGATGCTTCTGGTGCAGTAGTAGTTCCAGTTGGACCATTACAGTTTGTTAATCCTCAATTTGTTCTTGATAATATTCTTACTCAAGTTACAGCTATTAATAATACTGTCAATGCAGCTGTTTCACGCACTCCAACATTACAATTGATTCCAGCTAATACACCCCTTGCTAATACAGTAGCAGGTGCTAAGCAATTAAGTATGCGTGTATCAGGTGCTAATGGTCAGATTGGTGGAGTAGCAATACCTAATGGTATTACATTGACATATACTGCTACTGGTGAAACTGATACAATAGGTGCGGTATCTTACCAAACTGGACCTAATACTACAATATTAATTTCTTATTTAGTGTAATATGGTAGGGATAGATCAACAATTAGATGGTAACATCTCTGATGGATTATATGCAGCTAATAACCCATCAACCAGTAATCCTATTGCCACAATGGCTGATGTTGGAGAAGGTATTCCCTTTTTTGCTGATGAAAGACAATATGTTCAGATTACCAATTTTGACACAGGTAGTTTACCAGTAGGTTGGAGCGGTAGTGTTTCAGGAGCAGGAAGTACTGTTGTTTATACTCAAGTAAGTGAATCTGGTATTTCTCCAGGAATGGCACTTGCTACATTGGGAACAGCCACAAATGCAAGAGTATCTTTAGTAACTGGTAGTGGTTTTCAATATATGCCATCACTTATAGATGCTATTGAATCAGTTTATTTTTGTCAAGCAAGATGGAATGGTGTTCCTAGTCCTACTAATTGTGTACAAATTCTTGGTTGGATAAATCGAAATGCTTTTACTCCCTTAAGTGCAATGGGTAATGCTTTAGCAATCATGCGTGATCCAAATAATGCTAGTGGTTTTAATCCAGGCCTTATAACTAATTTGTTTCTTATTGCGCGATCTACCTACAATGGTCCTACGGCAAATACTATTGTTGACTTAGGAGTACCTTATGACAATGTTACCTGGAGATCATATAAAATTGTTTATGATAATGTGCTTAGTGAAGTCAGAGTTTACAGAGACAATGTTTTACTGACAACACTTACAAACATGGCAAATGTACCAGGAGGATCTGTAAGAGGTGTAATTCCTCCTGCTGCAACCAACGGATTGCAAGCTGGTTTTTATTTAGGTAATGCAGCCGCTGCACCTGCAACTGGTAGTGCAATTAGAATAGCAAAAGTTACTGTATTTAAAAGATATTCATAATGAACTTAAAAATATTTCAAATAGATTCAGTGGGTAATTCAGGTATTACTACACCTGAAATGATTGATTTTGATCATCTTGGTTTATACCCAAAACAGTATATGACTAAAGGCTTGATTGATAAGATTGAGTACTACAGAGAATATTCTGAGGGTGTCTTTTCTGATTTGATTTTAGACAAAGTTTATTCTTATGAATTTGTTGATGGGGTTTATGTAGCTATTTATGACACTGTAAATTGGTATACTATTGATGACCAAATAGGTTATTCTATTCCTTTCTTCAAAGAAATCCTACCTTATGAGAGATTTGGTTTTGGAGAAAAAAAACGTAGTAACATTATAGGTGTTGTAAAAGATTATGTTTTAACTACCATGCAAGACATATATGGTAAGGATCAAGGATTGTTATATGGGTATGATTTGGTAGGTTCATTGAATACTCAAATTGGTATTTACATCCAGGGCCCTATTACTCCTTTAACAACAGCTGTTCAAAACACAGTTGGTGTTAAACCTTATATGACCCAACAAATTGCTACAGAAATTATTACTATTTTAACTGATGTTTAATTATGAAAGAATTAGGTGTAGGAATCTGGTCTCTCCTGTGGGCAACCTTAGTTAGTGTACTAATCATTACAATAGGTACTCTTTATTCTCTAGGATATTCAATCTGGTTATCTGTTACCGGTAAAGACTGGAAAGCATTCTTTAAATTCTGGTGGAGACTTGTTGATGGTTTCTGTGCAGCATTAGGACATGTACTTTATGAAATAGCTTTTGCTATGGATCTTTGTTGGAATGTCAATGGTGAGATTATAGAGGATCTAATTACTGCAGAAGAGCACACAACTTTTACAGAAAAAAATATTACTGTATCAGCAAGTACTGGTAAATTAGAAATTGATGGTAAGCTGAATTGGTTTGGAAGAGGTTTTAGTAGTGTATTAAGTTTTTTCTTTGGACAAAAACAACATGCAACAGATGCTTGGAATTATACCCAGGCTCATAAGGAATTAAAGAAACAATACTTTCAATCACGTAAATCATGACCGTAGAAGATTTATATACTTTTTTATTAGGAGTAGCTGGTGCCGTAATCTTAATACTATTTGCTATTATAGGTTACTTTCTTAAGATAGTACATAATGATGCTAAACAAGCTGTCATTGATGCTGGTAAAAACAAAGGAGCTATTGAACTTATTAAGTTACAATTGGATAGTGATGTAAAGAGAATTGAACAAACTACTCAATTAGAATTACGCAATTTAGCCAGTACAGTTGGTAAACTATCAGCTAGTGTAGAACAACTTGTAAAAATTCAATTGGAAGATAAGAGAGATCATCATAATGATTAGTTCTTGGAATTCTCCTAGAATTTACTTATATTATAGATATAATAAAACAGAAAAGCATGGCCGCAATTAATAAAATATATCCAGCAGCACAAGCAATTAGATTAAGTCTAATTCCTTATAAATCTCAGTTGGAACTTAATAATAGTTTCCGTCCTGGTCAAGTAAATGATCCGGTTACTGCTGTATTTGATTTATTAGCTGGTATCCATGGTAAAGAAGAAAACATTAGTAATCCTTCAGTAAGAAGACCAAATGGTCCTAATTCAGGTTGGGCATATAAAACAATTCTTGGAAGAGATGTAGAATCACTTTATTTTACTAATAGAAGTAATCGCCAATTTGGAGTAGGTAGTGTATTAGCAACTAACAATGATGAATGGTTGGAATTACAAGGAGCTATCCATGGTGCATATGTACTTTTAGATCCGGTATCATTACTACCTTATATTGTAGATCCATTATTTGAAACTTTCTGGTTAGACAGCTGTGGTATGTTTCTTTATACCGGTCCATTAAGAGGAGCTGATAATACAGTTTTGGTAGTTCCTCCAACTAGTGATCCAGCTACTTTTGCTAATCAATGGAACACAGTAAAAGTACCTTATGATAAATCTATTGGAGTAAATACAGAATATGTAGCTTTTGTTCCTACATCTGTAGTAGGGGAGCCTGATGAATTCTGGTTAAGAAAAATTGGATACATTACTATAGATAACAATGCTATGGTGGATTATTGGAATTATGCTTGGCCTACAGTTGTTTCTAGATAAACTCTTCATTTTTAAATAGTTAAAAAGTCTTGGTAACCGCCAGGACTTTTTTTATTTATACATAATATAAGTTTAAACTTTTTATATTACATTTGTGATATAACTAATTAAAGTTTAAATTATGTCACAACCAACAGATGAAAGAGAAATGACCCCTGCAGAAGTAGAGGCGATGCGTAAGCGTATGACTGAGTATTATACTCTTCAAAATCCTTTACTTGAGCTCCAGTCAAGATATGAAACTCTCCTAGCAGATATTGAAGAAGCTAGATGTAGAAGAGTAACTATGAATATTAGACTTGCTAATATGGTAGCTGAGACTCAACCTAAAGAGGAAAAAGATGTTCAAACTAAGAACATTGAAAAATTAGCTAAAAAACTTAAGACTGAAACAGTATGATAAAAAGTGATTTATCCTACAACAAAGTAAAAGCAGCTGTAACTAAAGCTGGTTTTAAATTCTTCACCGGTGAGATGAATGTCAATATGATTGGTATTAGATCAAAGAACCGTCAAGTAGATAACTGGGATGATTTCTTTGTATTATGCTGGCAAGAGAATGGTCAAAATATGATCTGGGTAGATGATCAATTTACTACTGACCCTGGTCTTTATTACATGACACAAAAACTACTTAACCCAGCAGGATGTGGAATTCTTGCTAGAGGTCAATATAAAGGAGTTTGGAAAATTGGTGGTCATGGTAAAAACAAATATGAAGCTTTTGTTCAGACTGGTGGTAAAGTAAAATTATACCGTGACCGGGATAAAAACAATATCATGAACTTTGATCCTAAATCTATCCAAGAAGGGTACTTTGGGGTTAATCAACATCATGGTTATGATTCTGGGAAAGTAGGTCCTAACTCAGCTGCATGTCAAGTGCACCGGTATAAAAAAGACTTAGCATTTGTGCTTTCTATAGCAAAGAGAAATATAAATGAAGGTCATGGTGATTCATTTACTTATACACTTCTAGAAGAAGGAATAGATTTTTAATTAATACTGTTAGTCATATACCAACATGGCACAAGTAAATGTAGTAGATAAAAAGGTTCAGATGGGACTTGATGATATCATCAGGTTCCAGCTGATCACTCACTGTTCAATAAACAATATTGTACTAAGTGATCTGGAATTAGAATGTTTAGTCAGTTTAGGTCTATCAGGACCTACTGAACAAACAGACTTTTGTAATGATATGGCTGATAAAAGATTAGCTGAAAAGTTAAAAACTTGGAAGGTTAACCCAGATAAGGTTAAAGAGAAACAGCCAGAATCCTCACCACAAACCATTAGGAATGTACTTATTAAGATCGAGAGAGAAAAACTCCTTCTTAAAGAAGGTCGTGGGCGTAAGAAAATAAGTTTAAATCCTGATCTTAAAATTCAGACTACAGGTAATATTCTATTAAACTATAAATTCATACACGTTGAATCCCAAAAAGCCTAAAGAATTTATCAAGCAAACTGCTGATAAATTAAAAGTTGATGAAGATTTAGTTAATGATATAACTTCTTTTTTCTGGAAAGACTTAAGAAAAGCGTTGGTAGACCTCAAATCTCCAAATATCAAGGTAAATGGAATGGGTACATTTACTATTAAAGATTGGAAAATAAAAGAAGTTCAAGATACTTACAAGAGGTATCTACAAAGATTCGGTAATCAAGAGGATGCTACTTTTCAAAAATTTGCTGTTATTAGAGATATTCAAGCTAGATTAGATAAAGTAGAGAATATGCAGAAAATGGTAGATGAAAATCTAGCTAAGAAAAAGGACAAAAAAATTAAGCGCAATGAGTTTGAAACAAATATGGACACACCGGAAACAGATCTTTGAAGGTATTACTAACTCAATATTCAAAAAAGATCTTGTTGAGAAAATAGCTGCAGAGAGAATGATGATCTGTAAAGCATGTCCCATTATAGATCTTGAAGGTTCCAAATGTATGGTACCTGGTACACAACCTTGTTGTGGAGATTGCGGGTGTAAACTAGCATTTAAAACAAGATCTCTTTCTTCAGAATGTACACATCCGGATGGTCCTAAGTGGCCAGCTATTATGGATCAAGATGAAGAAGATAAACTTTATAAAGAAATAGGTTATGAGCCCGAGCAATAGTTTTTGGACACAAGGTATGTCTGGAATCGATGTAGCTAATCCTACTGCTACAACATCAGTTGAATCTTATAGATTTGTTATAATGGATTTAAGTGAAGGTAGATATGATGCAAGACAAAGAGTAAAAACTCTTAAAAAAATAAAAGTATTAAGTGAAGAAGAATCTATCAATCTAAATAATATGATTGATTCTGAAGATCTAGAAAATCTAGAAGTAGTCAAAAGTATTTTAGATGAGAAAGAAAAAATCAAAGTGGGAATTGAAGCATTTGTAGATAAACTAAAATTCTGGAAAAAATGAGTTGGCAAAAATGTCCCATATGTAATGGTGAAGGAAGAATCTTAGCAACAGGATATACTAGCAGTATTTATAATATTTGTCCTACGTGTCATGGTCAAAGAATATTATCTGAATTAAATGGTTTGGCTCCTGCAGTAGTAGTTCCCAAAGAAGAAAAATTCTGTGATGTAGTAAGATTCACATTAAAAGAGCGCATGAAAGACCCACAGATTACTATTGAAGAAATAGAGAAGCTGTGGAAAAATAGAAACTAAAAATCTTAAACAATGTCAGTTATATTTAAAGCCGAGAATCACAAGTATGAAAGTCTAGATCCAGATGAAAGAATAGACTGGATTAGTGTAAGTACTCTTGTAGGATTATTTAAAGAAAAATTTGATCCTGTAGCACAATCAATTAAATCTTCTAAAAATAAAAAATCTAAATGGTATGGTATTCCACCTGAAAAAATTCAGGAACACTGGGCTAGTGAAACAGATAGAGCAGTAAATGCCGGTACTTTTTATCATGATCAGCGTGAATCTGATTTAATAGAATTAGATACTTTACAAAGATCTGGTATAGCAATTCCTATTATTAAACCTATAATTATGGATGGTGTTAAGCACTCTCCTGAACAAAGGCTTACAGAAGGTATTTATCCGGAACATTTTATTTTTCTGAAATCTGCAGGTCTATGTGGACAATCAGATAGAGTTGAAGTAGTTAAAGATGTAATTGATATCATTGACTATAAAACAAATAAAGAAATCAGAAAAGAAGGTTTCAGATCTTGGGATGGTACAACTAAAAAGATGTTGGGACCATGTGCTCATCTTGATGATTGCAACTTTAATCATTACTCTTTACAATTAAGCGCGTATATGTATATGATGCTTAAACATAACCCAAGACATAAACCAGGTAAGATGATGTTACATCATGTCATTTTTGAAAAAGATGGTGAAGATGAATTTGGGTATCCTATTAATAAAAAAGATTCTAATGGTCAATCAATAGTGAAAACTGTTATACCATATGAAGTACCTTTCTTAAAGACAGAGGTTAGAAATATGATTATTTGGTTACAAGAAAATAAAAATAAATAATGACTCCAGATATATTTGACATAGAAAATGGTAAGGTGGTTATAAATCATAATTGCCTAGCTATTCCAGAATTCAAAGCCATCTATGATTATTATGAGGATCCTATTCCTGCATTTAATTTTTTACATTTTTTGCATGCACCAAAAGGACCTTATTGTAATGTACCAGAGGAAGACAAAGAAGAAATTCTATTAGAAGATTTCCCAGGTGAATATACTCTGGAGGATCCTGTAATGCTCAGGGCCATGGAAAAAATGTCATTCTTTACAACAAGTCCTACATACAGATATTACCAAGATCAAAAAATTCTTCTGGAAAAATTAGGTAAATTTGGTAGAACTGAAGGAATTACTGCAGGTAAAGATGGTAACTTATCAGCACTTGTTTCTTCTATGAAAAGTACTGGTAAAACTATTAGTGAGTTTAAACAACTTGAGAAAATAGTACAAGAAGAATTAGATGAACATAAAGCTCGTGTAAGGGGTGATAAAAGAAAAGCGTACGACCAGTAACTATATGAATTACAGTAAGTTATATAATCAATTAATAGAAAAAGCTACTAATAGACTTCCTATTGAAAGTTACTATGAAAAACATCATATTAATCCAAAGTGTTTAGGTGGTAATAACAGTAAGGATAATATTGTTAAACTAACTGCTAGAGAACATTTTCTAGCTCATTGGTTATTAGCTAGAATGTATCCTGAAAACAGTAAAGTAGTCTTTGCTTTTTATATGATGTGCCGAGTAAAAAGTGAAAATCAAGAAAGATATATTCCTTCTAGTAGATCTTTTGCTGAAGCTAAGGTAGGATACAGTAAGTTCAGAAAAGGAATTCCTAAACCTGAAAGACAAGGTAAGCTCCATCCTATGTATGGGAAGAAAGGAAATTTACATCCTTTTTTTGGTAAGCATCTTACACCAGATCAATTAGAGAAGTGGAAGAAATCAAGACAAAACTATAAACCTACAAAAGAAACTAATCAAAAAATTAGTTCTAGTCTTAGTTATGGTAATTGTTACAAAGCTAAATCTGTAACCTGTTATACAACTGGTAAAAAATTCAGCTGTGCTAAAGAATTAGCTGAATACTTAAAGTTGTCTTACAGTTCAGTACGAAGATATCTTAATCTTTACACACCTATTAATTTTAAATATTCGTATGACCAGTAATAAAGATGCATTATATGAATGGCTCTTTCACTTTAATCCATATCAAGGATATTGGTATGCATTTAAAAGAGAAGATTCTGTAAAATTTTTTAATGATAAATATTCAGTTACACATTTTGCTTCTTGTAAACATCAAGATATTGTAGATTTTATTCTAAAAGAAAACACTAATGGATAATTTTATAGTTGTCCCTACATGGGAAAAAGGTAATTGGACAGAAACAAGTTTTTCTACAAGAGAAGAATTTGCAGCTTTTATTCTAACCCTATTTAAAGTACCGGGACAATATGCATGGGATGAGACTACTCATGTATTTAATGAACAAGCTAGAATATACGACAGTAGAGGTTATTACTGTATTTCTAAAGAAGGTTCTAAAGACTATAGAGACTATTGGGAAGATCAGAAGAAAAAATGTAGATATGGTGCAATCTTTAGAGCTAATGGTAAAACATGGTATCTTGCCCGAGAATATTACATGTGGTTAAATTTTCTTCCAATCAATGATAAAATGAAGAAAAAGTTTGCCTTCCCACAAGTTTGGGATACGCAATATCACATGGCTCTTTATGAGCTATTAGCAGAACTCAATTTTAAACATTGTGCTATTCTTAAGAAAAGACAGATAGCTTCTTCTTATTTTCATGCTGCTAAATTGATCAATCAGATATGGTTTGAAGAAACTCCTATTTTAAAAATGGGGTCCTCTCTTAAAGATAAGATCAATGATAAAGGAACATGGAGATTTTTAAGTGAATATAAATCATTCTTAGATAGTAAGACTGCTTGGTACCGTCCTATGAATCCTAATAAGATTCTGATGTGGCAACAGCAAATTGAAGAAGAGGTTAATGGAAGACCTGAGATTATAGGAGGTAAAGGTGTAATTCAAGGTATGACTCTAGATCAGGATCCAACAGCAGGGGTTGGGGGTGATTGTAGAATTTTCTTTTATGAGGAAGCTGGGATTGCTCCTACAATGGATAAGACTAAAGAGTACCTTATGCCGGCACTCCAAATGGGTAATATTGTAACCGGTATTTTTATAGCGGCAGGATCAGTAGGGGAATTAGATTCATGTAAGCCTCTAGAAACTATGATCAAGTATCCAGTAGAGAATGATATCTATCCTGTAGAAACTGATCTAATTGATGATAAAGGTACAATAGCTTTAGCCGGTTTATTTATTCCAGAGCAATGGTCAATGCCGCCTTTTATAGATGAGTTTGGTAATTCCATGGTAGAAGAAGCTCTAAAATCTCTTGATGAAATTAGAGCACATGAAAAGAAAACATTAGAACCAAATATTTATCAATTAAGGATCTCTCAGCGCCCGCGTAATATAGCTGAAGCTTTTGCACATAGAACAATCTCTTTATTCCCTCAGCATTTAGTAGCTGCTCAAAAAAGAAGAATAACAGATAAAGATTATGCTTATGAGTTTATCAATCTTTCTCATGATGCAACCGGCAAGATAGAAGCTAAAATAACTACCAAGCTACCTATCATGGAGTTTCCTATTACAAAGAAAACAGAAGATAAAACAGGTGTCTTAGTAGTATGGGAAAGACCAGATAAGAATGCTGAGTGGGGTACATATTTTGCTTCTGTGGATCCGGTCTCAGAAGGAAAAACTACTACTTCTGAATCTCTTTGTTCTATTTATGTTTATAAGAATCCAGTAGAGGTAACTAGACTAGATGGTGATAAAACAGAAAGTTTCATAGAAAAAGATAAACTTGTAGCTGCTTGGTGTGGTAGATATGATGATCTCCAGAAAACTCATGAAGTACTAGAGATGATCATTGAGTGGTATAATGCCTGGACAATTGTAGAGAATAACATCTCTCTTTTTATCCAGTACATGATTGCCAAGAAGAAACAAAAATATCTTGTACCTAAGAATCAAATTTTGTTCTTAAAAGACTTAGGTTCTAATAATAACGTATATCAAGAATATGGTTGGAAGAATACCGGTAATCTTTTTAAAGCTCACTTACTTAGTTATTTAATCCAGTTTCTTCAAGAAGAAATTGATCATGAGACTAAAGAAGATGGTACTATAGTTAGGACAACTTATGGAATAGAAAGGATACCAGATATGATGGCCTTAGTAGAGATGGAAGGTTATGCAGATGGTGTCAACGTGGATAGATTAGTATCTTTAGCAGCACTAATTTCTTTTGCTAAAGTACAACAAGCAAACCGTGGTTATAGAAAAAGACTAGAGACTACAGACAAGAAACACTTGGAAAAGTCCGCAAATTTGTTTAAATTAGAGAAGAGTTTGTTTAAGAATATGGGAAGGTCTGGTACTAATTATAGACAAGGACCTCCTAGAAGTGCTTTTAAAAATATAAAATAATATGGGACTTGTATTAAATGCAATGGATCTTAAAGCTGGTAAAAAAGCCAGCTATAACCGTATGGGTAGTATTACCCAACCAATACAATTTCTACCTAGATCTGAGAAGGACCCAGAATGGACTGCTTGGAATTTAGACTGGCTAGAGTGGAATGGTCTTAAACAAATCAGAAGAAATGCGCGCCGGCTAATGAAGAATTATAAATTAGCCAAAGGTGTAATTGATAAAAATGACTACATAGTTGAGGAAGATAATGAGATGCGAGATCTTGTAGAAACCTTAACTCAAGATGATATTACAGCATTAGAGCTTAAGTTTTACCCTATTATTCCTAATGTTATTAATGTTCTTACTGCAGAATTCTCTAAACGTAATACTAAAACTGTATTCCGTGGTGTAGATGAGTACTCTTATAATGAACAACTTGAGATGAAAAGAGCTCAAGTAGAACAAGTTCTATTAACTAAGGCAGAGCAAAAATTACTAAACGCGATGTTGGAACAAGGATTAGACCCTAATGATCCTGAAGTTCAAGAACAAATGAAGCAACAAACTTCACCAGAAAATCTTAAGTCTCTTCCTGAAATACAGTCTTTCTTTAATAAAGATTACCGCAGCATGTGTGAACAATGGGCTGCTCATCAAATGAAAATTGATGAAGACAGATTCCGCATGGATGAGTTAGAAGAGAGAGGATTCCGGGACATGTTAATTACAGACCGTGAGTTCTGGCATTTTAAAATGGGGGATGATGATTATGAAGTAGAGTTATGGAACCCGGTGTTGACTTTCTACCACAAATCTCCAGATGCTAGATACACTTCTCAAGGAAACTGGGTAGGTAGAATAGACATGATGACTATTGCTGATGTAATAGACAGATTTGGTTACATGATGACAACTGACCAGTTAGAATCTCTAGAAGCAATTTATCCGGTAAGATCTGCAGGATATCCTTTACAAGGGTATCAAAATGATGGTAGTTATTATGATGCTACTAAATCTCATGATTGGAATACTAACATGCCTGGTTTAGCATACCGTCAATATACTTCTATGTGGGATAACTCTGTTGCCCCTGGTGGAGATATCATTAACTGGATCATGGCAGAAGGAGAAGATTATGCTCCAATGGGTACTTCATTCTTATTACGCGTAACTACTGCTTACTGGAAATCTCAACGTAAAGTGGGACATCTTACTAAGATTACTGAGAATGGTGAGACTATGGTAGACATAGTTGATGAATCATATAAGATCACAGATAAACCAGTTTACAATACACAGTTATTTAAAAATAAAACCAAAGACAATTTGATTTTTGGTGAGCACATAGACTGGATCTGGATTAATGAAGTTTGGGGTGGTATCAAGATTGGTCCTAATCATCCATCTTTCTGGGGTATGAATAGTCCCGGTGGAGTTAGTCCAATGTATCTAGGTATAGATCGTAATAAGATTGGTCCACTTAAGTTTCAGTTTAAAGGTGACAATACACTTTATGGTTGTAAACTTCCTGTAGAAGGTGCAGTATTCTCTGATAGAAATACTAGATCTACAGCCATGGTTGATTTAATGAAGCCATTCCAAATTGGATATAACATTGTAAACAACCAGATTGCTGATATCTTAGTAGATGAACTTGGTACTGTTATTCTATTAGACCAAAATGCATTACCTAGACATTCTATGAATGAAGACTGGGGTAAAAACAACCTGGCTAAAGCATATGTGGCAATGAAAAATTTCCAGATGTTACCGCTGGATACCTCTATTACAAACACAGAAAACGCTTTAAACTTCCAGCATTTCCAAACTTTAAATCTAGAGCAGACACAAAGAATGCTCTCAAGGATACAACTAGCAACATACTTTAAGCAACAATGTTTTGAGGTAATAGGTATTACACCACAAAGATTAGGTCAACAAATAGGTCAGACAGAAACGGCTAAAGGAATAGAGCAAGCTGTAACTGGTTCATATGCACAAACAGAGACTTACTTTATTCAGCACTGTGATTACTTGATGCCAAGAGTTCACCAAATGAGAACTGACTTAGCTCAGTATTATCAGTCTAAAAAACCTTCTCTACGTTTACAGTACATGACTTCTACAGAAGAGAAGGTAAACTTTGAGATAAATGGTACAGATTTATTACTACGCGATCTAAATGTTTATACTACTACTAGAGCTAATCATAGAGCTATTATAGAACAAATGAAGAGTTTAGTAGTAAACAATAATACTACTGGTGCTAGTATCTATGATTTAGGTAATGTAATGCAAGCTGAATCTTTATCTGAATTAAATTCTGTATTAAAAGCAACAGAGAAGAAAACTCAAGCTCAACGTCAACAAGAACTAGAGCATGAAGAGAAAATGAAACAAATGGAGATTGAACAACGCACACAAGAAAAGCAAATGCAACTTGATCATGAAACTATGGAAGCAGAAAAAGACCGTAGAAAAGATCTTCTTGTGGCTGAGATTAAAGCTTCAGGATATGGTGCTATGCAAGATCTTAATGCTAATGCTCAGTCAGACTTCATGGATCAAATGGAAACTATTAAATCTAGTGAAGAGTTTCAGCAAACTATGTCTTTTGATCAACAAAAAGAACATACTAAATCCCGCGTTGCTGCTGAGAAAAACATCTTAGCTAAAGAGAAAATCCAGGCGCAAGTAGCTATGAAAGAGATGGATGTACAAATTGCAAGAGAAAATAAAAACCAATTTGATAGTAAACAAGCTGCTAAGAAAAAAGAACAAAATAGTAAAAAGAAATAGAGTTAGCTATATAATGCCAACTATTTTTAATAGGGGGATTTATTTAGTAAATTTATAAAGTTTATTTCTATAAATTTGTTACATTATATAAAGCTGTCAGTCAATAACCAACCAACAAAACCAAAACAGTTATGAGTAAACCTTTAGAAGATACCGTTGTAGAAATACAAGATTTAGATCTTGAGGCAATCCTTAATCCGGGTGCTGCAAGTGTCATGTTACCAGAAGAACCTAAAAAGAATATTTTTAGTCAACCTTCTGGTGAGGATTTATCTTTCTTAAATAAAAAAGAGGAAGATACACCACCCGCTGCTACAACTACAGAATTAGATGAGAATGGTGAAATTAAAATTACACCAGTTAGTTCATCAGAGATTGATGATTTAATCAATGATGATGATACACAAAAAGCTAATACCGGTAGACCTAAAGTAGAAAAAAATGGTTTAATTGAATTAGCTAATTCACTAATTGAGAAAAAGCTTCTTGTACCATTTGATGATGATAAACCATTAGAGAAATATACAGTTCAAGATTTCCAGGAGCTTTTTGAAGCTAATGATGAGGATAAAAAAAATAGACTCAGAGATGAAGTAGCTACAGAGTTCTGGAGTAATTTACCGGAAGAAGTTCAATATGCCGGTAAATATTTAGCTGAAGGTGGACAAGATTTAAAAGGTCTTTTTAGAACTTTAGCTGCAGTAGAAGAGGTAAAAGCTCTTGATCCTACTAATGAACATGATCAAAAAAATATAGTACGTAGTTATCTTCAATCTACTAACTTTGGTACAGCTGAAGAAATTGAGGAAGAGATTGATGGTTGGGATGATAGAGGAGAACTTGAAGCAAAAGCTAATAAGTTTAAACCAAAATTAGATGCTTTATCTGAAAAACAAGTTCAATATAAACTTCAGCAACAAGCTAAGTTAAGAGATCAGCAAGGTAAACAAGCTCAAATGTATATGGATAACATCTACAAAACACTTGAGCCAGCTGAACTCAACGGTCTTAAACTAGACAAAAAAACACAGAATCTTCTTTTCTCCGGATTAGTACAACCTAATTACCCATCAGTTTCCGGAAAACAAACTAACCTTCTTGGTCACTTACTAGAAAAATATCAATTTGTAGAACCTAATCATGGATTAGTTGCAGAGGCACTTTGGCTTCTTGCTGATCCAGATGGATACAAAAATAGAGTACGTGAGATCACTAAAAAAGAAGTAGTAGCAGATACAGTACGTAAATTAAAATCTGAAGAGAAAGCAAAAATTGCTTCTCATGTAGAAGATGAAGAAGTTGAAGCAAGACCAAATAATAGAATTCCTAGAGCAACAAAGGATTTCTTTAAACGATAATAATAAATTAAATTAATAACTAAAAACCCCGTAACAGAATGAGCACTCCAGTTTTAAACAATGGTCTCTTTCTACGTGACACGAACTACAATGCAAGTTCCCACGTAGATTCTTACCACCTAGTGAACATGCTGAAAGACGCAGAGCCAATGGACTTAGGTCCGGTGGATATCTGGGCTATGACACAGAAGGTAGAGATGCCTCTGTATCAACTTTCATCATTTGGTGGTAAAAACATCATCATGGTAGATAATGCCAGAGGTGAGTATAAATGGCAAACTCCTGTATCTCAGGATCTAGCCTATATTGTTGAAGATATTGAACCAGGTAACCTTGCAAAAGGTGTTGATGGTACAACCTTCAAAATTAAAGTTAACAAGCGTGATTTTGGACATGGTGATATCATCACTTATGACAAATACAACGGTGTTGAGATGTATATCACTGCTGATGATATTCTACCTTTAGGGGATGGATTTATCTATACAGTTCAGTTGGTAAACAACGACAACTACAAGTTCCTTGATAACAAGTATCTAACTCCTCAAACTAAACTATTCCGTAAAGGTTCTGCCCGTGGAGAGTATGGTGAGAGATTCTCTGATATTCAGACTAAAGCTGGATTCCGTGAATTCTACAACTTCGTAGGTGGTGCTGAGGCTCACGTACATTACTCTATCAGCTCTAAAGCTGACATGATGTTAAAAGGTGGTATGAATGCTGACGGTACAGTTCCGGTTACTGAGATCTGGAGAAATTTTGATAAAACCATGGATCCATCAATCACTAAGATTGAGGATATGGCAAACAAAATGGGTAAAGATTATCTTAAGCGTGCTATTGGGAATGGTACTTTAACACGTACTTTCCTTACTACAATGGAAGCAGCTCACTTGACTAAAATTGCTACAGACATTGAATCTTACTTAATGTGGGGTCATGGTGGACGTATTAAACAAGATGGTCCAGATGATATGCGTTTATCTGTGGGTCTATGGAAACAGTTGGATAACTCTTTCAAAAGAGTATACAACAAGTCTAACTTCTCATTGGAGTTATTCCGTGGAGAGATCTACAACTTCTACGCTGGTCGTGTGGAATTCCAAGGTCCAGATCCTAAGAGACAATTGATTGTTCAAACAGGTATGGGTGGTATGCGTTTAGTAAATGAAGCTATTAAACGTGAAGCTGTAAACTCAGGTCTTGTAATTCAGGCTTCTAACAATGCAGGTATTGGTGCTATTTCAGGTTCTGCTATGGATCTTAACTTTGGATTCGCGTTCACAAGTTATGTTATTCCTTTCTTGGCAAATGTGAAATTTGTATTGAACCCGGCATTTGATAACCTACATACAAATGATATTGAGAACCCTATCATTGATGGTAACCCGTTATCATCATACAGTTTTATCATTTTTGATATTACTGATACAGGTAATGATAACATTTTCATGTTGAAATTATCTTGGGATAATCAATTAAAATGGTGGTATCAAAATGGTACTATGGATTACATGGGAAGAAGCCAAGGCTTCCAATCTTCAGGTCAGTTCAATGGTTACCGTGTAATGATGACACAAACCATGCCTGCAATCTGGGTGAAGGATCCAACTAAAGTCCTAAAAATTGTAATGAGAAACCCAATCACTGGAGGATCATTCTAATAATAGTAAGGGGAGAGGTAAAATCTCTCCCCTTTTTTTTAAATTTGTCAGTCAATAATAACCAACCAACAATAACTAATTATGAGCTTAACAATTGTATCAACACCTTATGATGTAAAGAGTGGAACTATTTCCATTAAACCTTACTTTGATCCTAATTCTAGTAATCTAGGGTTAGAGAAATACAACATGTCATTATATGATGGTGTGTTTCATGAGGAACAATTAGCATGTATTGACCGTAATGGTATACAGCGTTATATTACCGGATTAAATGAATTTGCTCCAGAAGTAAAACTTATTCAAGATACTGAATTACGTGAAGCAAAAGTTAAAGAAATCAGAACAGTAGTAGCTCAACTAGAGAAAGAGCTTGCTGCAAATATTATAGATATTGCAGATCCTGATTTTTGGAATAAAGTAAAACTACTTAAACCAGATAACAATGAATTCTGGAATAGAATAGTAATACGTTGTGGGAATCAGCAAGTTTTAATTGACCCAGCTAAAGATCCATATGATTTAATTAAATTATATGCTATTGAAGCAGGTGGATTCTCAATGATTGCAACTAGTTATGAAGCTGCAAGAAGCGCGGCCGTATCTCCTAAATTCTTCTTAGATAAGTATGTTGATACTGTATCTACTAAGACTGAGGTTAAGAAACTTAAAAATAAAGCTCTTTCTGAACTAGAGAAATTGTTTAACAAGAATCAGAATAAACTATTCTATGTAGCCAAAGTGGTAGATGGTAATAGTGTTCAATATAAAAAATCTACACCAAATGATATTATCTATGACAACATGGATAAATTCATCAATGGTGAAGGAGTTGAGACTAACTTGAAAAGAGCAGCTGAATCATTTATTGATTCTTCAGCTTTGGATATGGAGACTTTAAAAATTAAATCAATTATTAAAGATGCTACATTCTATAAATTCATTGCATTAAAATCTGATGGTTTCATTTACCATATTGATTCAAGTGTTATGATGGGGCGTAATGTATCTGATTGTATTGCCTTTTTAAAGAACCCATTAAATGACAATGTTCTACTTGATTTAACTACTAAAGTAGAAAAGTACTGGCATCAATAAACTAATATAAAATGGCAACAGGAAAAAATAAATGTCCGGAAGTGGTAATGAACCCAACCAGATATACAGGTGGAAAAAATCCTTCACCGGTAGTAGTACAAAATCCAACTCGTTATACAGGTGGATTAAATAAAGCGGCATGTGATGTGCCAAAGAAAAAGTAAACTTTTAAAATCTATACATTATGTCAAAAATGAAATCAGGTGGTGCAAAGAAAATGCAATCTGGAGGTGTAACTAAATCATCTATAAACAAAACTGTAGTTAAAGCTACAACAGGAAAAGATATCTATAAAGGTGTTAGTGCTGGTAAATCTTTAGGTAAAAAACCATCTTTCAAAGCTGGTGGTGCTAAAAAGAAATAAGTAAATGCTTAATTCAACCATATTAATAAAGGTTAGACAAAGACTCAACAAGCTTGCCAGCAATGACTATGACAATATTCAGGACTGGCAAATTGTTGAAGCTTTTAATAAGGGCCAAGTAGACTGGTGCCGTAGAAACCTTCATGGTCTGAATATAGTAAAAGAGGGTGATGAGCAGTCTACTAGAAGGATTGATGATTTACAACCTCTACTTATTACAGTACCTATTAGTATGAATAACAAACAGATCTTTTTTGAATCTGTAAGTTTTCCAGCTGATTATCTTCAATGGAAAAGAATATCAGCAAGTGCAACAAGTAAATGTTGTCCTGATCCAAGACCAATGGTAATTTATTTAGCTGAGGTAGCAAACGTTGATGAGCTTCTTAGAGATGTAAATAAAAAACCTAGTTTTGAGTGGGCAGAAACATTTACAACAATGGAGAATAATAGAATCCGGATTTATACAAATAATGAATTTGAGATTCTAAATGCTAAATTAACTTATTACAGACAACCTATAAGAATAGAAATTGCTGGTGTACGTGATCCTTATACAGGTATTATCCCAGCAGCAAATGTAGAATGTCAGTTTAAAGATGACTTAGTTGAATTATTAATTGATGAATGTGCTAAAATTATAGCTGGTGACATTGAATCTATGAACCAACTACAAAGACAAACTCAATCAACTGAAGGAAATAACTAATGAGACAATTAAAATTAGATAGTAATGCTACTTTAAAAAGACCAATGAAAGCTGGTTGTGAAGCTTTAGCATTTAATTTATTAAACTCAATAACTATAATTCACATGGCCCATCTTGCTATAACTGGTACTGGGTCATATGCTGCACATAGAGCATTAGGTGATTATTATGAAGAAGTGGGTGATTTTGTAGATAGTGTTGTAGAGCAATATCAAGGAGTTACAGGTAGAATTATGGATTTTCCTGATCAATGTTCTTTACCAAGATTAAAGACAGCAGAAGCTTGTTGTACTTATCTTAAATCATTACGTGATGAAATTGATAGAGAACAAGCTGCATTACCCTATTCAGAAATTGTTAATGTACTTGATGAAATAAAAAGTTTAATTAACTCAACTTGTTACAAATTAACTTTTTTAAAATAATTGAAAAATTTTTGGTAGTCTAAATAAAATTGACTATATTATTATATGTTTATTTATTAATTAAAACCTAATCACAGATGGCTTATTTTAATCACGCGTTTACCAAAGTTTTCTTAGGAACGCAAACAACAGCGGTAAATCCAAATGTCAATATGACTAATGGATTCATTACTGCAGCTGGTATTCCAACAGTAGCTCTTGCTAACACAATTGGTGCCGCAAATACTATTTATGGACCGGGATCTTATGGATTCTTTGATCCAAAAACTAATTTGTCAATTAATACTGCTTACTTTGGTAGTAACACATGTTGCCCAATTTACTTGGCTGCAGCATCATTGATGGCTAAAGATAAAATTGGTCCTTTCCACGGAGGGTACCAAGAGTCTAATAAGTCAAAAATGATTAACCCACGTTATGTACAAAACGTATATAAAGTGACAACTTGTGTTCCTCAACAAGCTGTAATCTCAATTGGTTATACACCTCAAACTGCTGTTCCAGGTCTTCCGGTAGATAACTTCCAATCAGGAACTGTACAAGCAAATTGCTGCTATACATTCTTATGTGGAGAAACATACTACTTAAGAATTGATGTTAAAGGTTCACCTGCATTACGTGCATTGAATCACAACGCTTACCAAACACTTTCTGCTTACACAGGATGTTGTTCAGGTCCTACTCCAACTGCAGTAGATCCTACTTTAGTTTATATTGAGTGGGCAAAACAATTGGTAATCAATAACTATCTAAAAGATTTTGTTGCTCCAGTAGTTTATGATTACACTGGTGTTGCTTGGTATGCTCCAGGAACAACTGTAACTTATGATGGAACTAACACTCCCGTTACTCCAGCACAATATTGGGATCTTTACCCTGCTTCTCCTCAAGCTGCTCTTTGGACTGATGCTCTTCCAACAACATGTCAAGCAGGTCTTCGTTTATTTGGAGCTTATGTTGAGACTAAATTTGGTAACTGTTCATTCCAAATTACTGACTTCTTTGAAAAAGAACCAGTACGTATCTATGCTTCATTGGTAGATTACAATGGTGACCCATGTGTATTTGAAGGTCTTTGTGTATACAATGACTGCCGTGGTGTACAAGGAATGGGCTTTGGAGAACAAGTAGTTCGTGACTTGATTTTATCTCAGTCTTACTTACAAAACTTCTTTGCTACTGATATTCGTATCAGGGAGATCACTCAAGGAGATCAGATCCTTGGTGCTGTAAACCGTAATGCGCTTTACACACGTTACTTTATCCTACACAGTGTTCCACGTTTCAATAACCCAACTGGGGTATTTGACAATGACCGTTACATGTTAGAGATCATTGTATCAGAAGCTAACCCATTAGTGCCGGTAGGTAACGCTGCTCTTGAAACTTTCTTAAATGCATGGTTGGCTGATTGTCCAAACTGTGTATCTCTAGAAACTCAAAGCTGTGTACGTTGCACTATTGTAGCTGACTAATAAGTTTCCTATCTAAAATATAAGGGAGAGTGAGATTCAATTTTCTCCTCTCCCTTTTTTTATTAATTTAGTTACATTAATTAAAAATGGCACAGCACGTATTAAGTCTAGAGGCTCCGGATACATTAAACAAATGCATTCTACGCGTTGTGGACACTTCAATTTATAATCCACTTAGTCAACCAATCTGTCCTCTATTACAGATAACACTCCCTGGATTTAAGATTCCAGTTCAATTTACAGATACTACTATTGCTCCCGGGTTTAATCTTAACCTAACAGCATGTGATCTAGAATTACAAACCACTAACTGTGGTACATCTTATACTGATTTACCGGATGGTATCTATATCATAAGATATAGTGTATCACCAAATGACCTAGTTTATGTAGAATATAATCACTTAAGAATAACTTGTGCTCTTAATAAGATTCAAGCTGTTTATTGTGATTTAGATCTTGGAACTTGTGATCCTCCAGAAAAAGTGAAAAACCTATTAAATGAAATTCGTTTAATACAACAATATTTATTAGCAGCAAAAGCTTATGTTGAATTCTGTCATCAACCAAGCAAAGGTATGGATACATACAGATATGCCTTAAAACTACTAAGTAAGATTACTTGTAGTAGCTGCTCTACTTGTTAAGCAACTAATAAACCAACATAATATGAGTACTTGCACAAATTGTAAAAGTAAATTAACATGCGGATGTCAAAAGAGATCAGCATCAAATGGTACAGCAGTCTGTACTATGTGTCTTGCTTCTTATGAAGCTGCATTAAAAAAGAATACTACTCAACCTAAAAATATTACAGCGCCTACAGTTGTGTCAGTTCTTTATACAAAACCTGTTAGTAATAACAACACCTAATGATTATAGCAAAAACATATACTGTTGGAGATAAGGGTACTGTAAGGAAACTAGTTGATTTAACTACTCCTTGGGTTGATGTTTCAGTAGCATTAACTATACCCAATACTTCTTCATATCCTTTATTTGATGTAGAAACTGATCCAGATAATGGAGATAAAGTTTTTGCTGTAGGACGTGGTGCTTCTTCAGGATCTGTTTTTGGTATTTATGTTTCTACTGATGCTGGAGCTACTTGGTATATCCCGGGTGGAAATTATCAAAATAATACTGTACAAGGATTATTAAACTGGTATGAAGTACATGTATTAGATTCAAATAACATTATGGTCTCAGGTCATAATGGTTATGTAGCAATTAGTACGGATGGAGGTCTTACCTTTAATTTAACTAGTCAACTTCCAGCATTACCGCCTTTTCCATTATCTGCTCCAAAGATTCCGGATGTATTATCATTACATTTTATTACACCAACTATTGGTGTAGTAGGGTTAGAAGCACATGTAGCTAAAACCATTGATGGTGGTATTACCTGGTCTATCTTAAATAGCGGTAATATAATTTATGATGGTGTACTAGATCAGTTAGTAAATGCGCGTGGAATTCATCTTTCATCTGATCAGCAAACTATTGTAGTTCTAGGGGAACCTGCTATATTCCAATCTTTAAATGGTGGTATTACTTGGAATAATGTTTATCATTTTGTTCAGCGTAATGGTAAACATCTTACATGGATTAATGACCAAGAGCTATGGGGATTTGGTAGTTTAGGAGAACGCGTTAAGTCAATTAATGGTGGATCTGGATGGTCCATATTAGATATTGGAGGTATAGGATTTCCTAATCAATTAGCTGGTCAGTTTTATTTTAATCAGAATGGATTCTTTAGTCAGGACTCAAGTATATTATCTACAAACAATGGAGCCCTTTCAGGAGTACTTTCTGAAGTACAACCTAATGGGGTAAATGCTGTATGGACTTATTTCAGAGATACATGCTATACATTAACTCCTTGTACCGGTTCTTTAGACCCAATTGTAGTTAATAATGACTTAAGTCTTTATGTAGGAGATGTTATAAGAATCTGCCCGGGTGAGATATCAAACCCTGACCTCACAGAATGCACCTGTTTTTCTATTACAGAAACCCAAGGTTGTGAAGGATCAATAACTCTTCCTTTTCTAAACATCTATGATACATGTCAAGAATGTGCACTTAAATGTTATGTTCTAATAGATTGTACAGATGTTACAAATACAATTGTCACTAGTGATGATTTCCTACAATATGTAGGACAAGTAGTTAAACTATCAGAATGTCCTGATACATGCTGGCAAGTAATAGAATCTTTAACTTGTACAGGATCAGTTTGTGTATCAGAGGTAATAGAAAGTTTTGCTACATGCGTAGCTTGTTTACCACCGGTACCACTTCCTCCTCCATTAGAATTACATCCAAGAAGAGTAAAACCAGGATACTATACTGCAGGTTGTTCTCCGGAATACACTGAAAGAATTAACTGCAATTTTGCTGATAGCATGTATTCACAAATGTTAGTAGCTAGATATGGTCTAACTATATGTTGTGAAAATGATTGGATTAATTGGGAGATTAAAAAGACATTACTGGACTTTAAAGCTATTTATGATCCGGCTCTTTGTAAATGTTATTTACAAGAGTGTTGTCCTCCAACATGTGTAGAAGCTATATTACAAGTATTTACTCCTGTATATTGTTTAGCACCTAGTAGTGTATCAGCAATATTAGATTATTAGATCTTATTTGCTTATATGAAAAAAATTATGTATATTAATTTAGAACAAGAGAATAATGAAACCACTCAATAGCGACGAACCTGGATGTAATTATACTACATCAAATTGTGTGATCTGGCAAGGTCCAGATATTCCTTGTTTAGCTCTTTGTAAAGGGGACACTGTAACAGATGTAGTTTTTAAACTAGCTACAGAAGTATGTGATATATTAACTACGCTTGATATTAACACATATGACCTTTCATGCTTTAATTTAACTTCTTGTAAACCAGATGATTTCAAACAACTTATACAGTTCCTTATGGAACGAGTATGTAAGTTGGAACAATGCACTGGTTGTATTCCAAATTGTGATGGTACAGTAACACCACCGGTTCCTCCGGTCAATGGTAATGGAGGTTGTCCTGATTGTGTAATGGCAATTGCTCCATGTTTTTATTATGTAAATGAACTTGGGGATACAGTTACAACAATGCAATTACAAGATTATGTAACTGCTATAGGTAACAGAATTTGTAATAATGCTCAGAACATTGGAGCACAACAAAGAACTTTAGCTAATCATGAAGAGCGTATTGTAACATTAGAAGATGCTCCACCTCCAGTTTTAGTATTACCAACTCTAGTACCTAAAGGTGTTTTACCTGCAGTACCTCAAGAGATGATTGCTGTACTTGAGGCTACAGAACAACAGTTTGTAGAATTACGCGCTGCTACTGGTATGCCAGATGCTCTTTATATTAATGTAGCAAAACAACCTTCCGGATTAAATCAGGAAAAACAGTTAAATAACTCAGGAGGAACCATGGCTTCTATTCCAGGTTGGGCTTCTGCAGTAAATAACTTATCTCAGTCCATAGGAAATATGTGGCTGACTCTTTCAGATTTAAGACAAGCTGTAAAAACTATTCAATTAAATTGTTGTCCAACCGGATGTGATGGTATTGAACTTAACCTATTTGCTAACCTTAATATAAATACCTTAAATGTTTTTGTAACAGGAACTGTCCCAACTGGATTTGCTGAATGCTTTCCAACCGGTACAAAAGTAACAGTTACAGATTCAGCTGGAGGATCCGCTACATTTAATATGAATCTTATCAGTTATTTGAATAACCCAACAGGTTATCCACTTAATCTTGAGAACACTCCTATTAATACATCATTAGATTTAACAGTAGAAATTGAACCATGTCTTGCTAATTCAGCAACTAATGCTACTTGTAAATCATATTTATCATACATAGTTGTTAATAGTTCATCTTGTCCTTCAGTGACTTATCAAACTACACAAGGAAGTATTGCTTATAGTTTCAGTAGTCAACTTGGTGATTACACTTATAATATTCAATTATGGGATATTACTGGTGCAACAATGTTGTCTAATCAGATTCAAATAATTAATGGTGTTCAAACAGTATCAGGAACATTTGTTGGATTAGGTGCAGGAACAAATTACAAAGTAAGATTAGTAATTCAACCTACAGCATGTCCTACATGTGACCCTAATGTTTGTCCATTTACTTCAGTATCAACTAACCCACCTACATGTCCAGCACCTAGTGCTGTATCTGCAGCCTTATCAATACCTTAAACATGAGTACTTGTAAAACTAAAAAATGTGGATGTCTTGATACAGGGTTAACTACTCAACCACCTTGTATTCATGATACTCCAGAATGTCCTAATCCGGATCCATGTTCTGAGACATTTAGTGATTGTTGTGTAGTTCATGATGGTGATGGTATTGCTGATTTGAATATTCAAACCGGTGATAGACTATGTGATATCCTTCAAAAGATCTCATTAGCTATTAGTAATGTAAGTGGTGGTAGTGGTGTAACAATACAAAGTGTAACTACAGTAGGAAATGACTTAGTTATCACAATGACTGATGGTACAATCTTTACTACACCTTTACCTGCTCCAGTAATTCCTAATGATCCTTGGGTTACATATACAGATGCTGATCCTGAGATTACATCTTTTGTTGTAAATAATGGTATAACAACAAATACTCAGTCAGTTTCAGTATCATATAAAGTTTTATCATATGATACAGCTGCTGTAAAAGTTAGAGCTAATTTAAATGTTACAGTAGCAACTACTGGTGGATTTAATCAATTAGATGTTGATAAAGCATTAGATTTTTCTCTTATTTTAGCACCTATTCCGATTGGTGGTAGTCAATGGTTTCCTACTCAAACTGGAACAATTACTTCTTTATTTCCAGATTTTTTAGGAGTTAATCAAGCATCTACTGTATCAATTGCTAGAGGAATTTCTGTACCAGGAGATACTCCATTAGCTAACTCAGAATTTGATTCTTCAGGTAGAGGAAGTGCATCTAATGGTCTAATTTTTTGTCAACAAGTACACCCCCATGTTAAAGCTGGAACATATACTTTTTCAGTAGAATGGGAAATGATATGTAGAATTGGTCACCCTTTATAAGATAAATAGTTATGGCATGTGAAACTTTTGGAACTAATTCTTGTGGACCCGGGTGTCTAACAATGGATGATGTCTGTGGATCTCCACTAGATTTTAAATCCACTGAAATTACTCCGTATACAATTAAACTTTCATGGACACAACTTGTGTTTCCTATTCAATATTTTGTTGAATATAAAGTTGTTGGTGCAGCATTATGGACTTTAAATCCTGTTGTACCTAATGGTCCTAACCCTACAGATACTATTGGAGTTTTACTTCCAAATACAACATATTATGTAAGAGTTACAGCTGTCTGTCCAGCATCAACTTGTACATCAGTTACCCTTGTTATTACCACTAAACCAATATAAAAACTAATTAAGATGGCACCAGTTCCAGGAACAATTACAGTAAACTTTATAAGCAACTACATTGGTGGTCACCGTGTATGTTGGAGAACAGGAGGCGCGGGAGCCTATGACTGTACAACAATAGTAATATGCGCCGGTAATGGAGCAGCATGTCAAGCAATTATACCAGTAACGGTTGATAATGATACATGTGATCAAGTAATCTTTGATGGTTATGTACAGGCTGTATGTCAAGTAGAAGGTTCATTGACTGATAGAATTGCTTTCTCAGTAATATTTACTCCAGATCCAACATGTGATAAATGGGATGTAGTATGTAGTACTGTTGATATTCCATCATATACATTACTTACTTCTGGTGGAGGATATACTGTAGGTAGTAACCCAGCATTAACAATTGTTGGTGGAGGTGGTACTGCAGCAGCTGCTTATGGTGTAGTAGGAGATGGTGGTCTTAAAACTTTTACTATTACAAATGGTGGTACCGGTTATAATGGAGGTGGTTCAGCTACTTTCTTTAATGTACCTGCTGTTAACTTAGTTGGTGCCGGTGTAGGTGCGTTACTAAATGTTACTGTAACTTTAGGTGTAATTACTGCAGTTGCAATTTCTGCTTCTAATACAGCTCCAGGTACAGGATACGCAGGAGCAGATACATTTGAGTTTAATAACGTAAACCTAGGTGGATCAGGTGCTGGTGTAATTATTACTGTTGACACAGTAAATACTGGAGAGATTCAATACATAGTAGTAACAAATACTGGTTCTGGATATTCTTCTTTACCTACAGTAACTGTTGCTACAAGTCCTTTTTTAAGAGCAACAGCTGAAGCAAATCTAGGTCAATGTCCAACATTTGATTTTGGTAATGACTGTGATAGTAACCCAATTGGTATGGTAGATCCTCAAGATCTTGGATTTATATATAAAAAATGTAGTCCTACAACACCTACTCCATCAACAGGATGGACAGTAGTAGCAGGTGGATGTTGCTATGAGTGTGTAACTGTACAATTCACAGCAGTAGGTAGTGATGCAGATGTTAATTATACAAGCTGTACAACAGGTGAATTACTTACAGTAAATGTTGTTGTTGGAGTTCCACAAAGTGTATGTGCTACAGATAATTCATGGTATTGGGCAGCAGAAGCAAATGTTACTGTTGCAACAACTCCAGGATGTCCATAAGATAAAATGTCACGGTTTGTTGGTATAGCGTGACTGACAGGTAGAGGCCCGGGATAAAACCCGGGTCTTTGCGTTTAACTAATAAAAGTTTATCTTTAAACTTTCAAAAATTTTTTGTATATTGTAATTAGAATATCTCATCATCATGCTAAAGATCAAAAAACCAAATCTTAATGCTCCTAGATACCGTGTAGAAAGAACTACTTTACTTGATGAATCTTTTTTCAGAAAATTTAGAAGACAGTTCCCTAAGTATAAGGAACTCTCTGATTCTAGTTTAAGAGAGATAATTGAAACATACAATGAGTTACTTTGGAATGCTGTAATAAATACAAGAGATGGTGTAGAGTTTCCTGAGACACTAGGTTATGTTTTTATTGGGACTTGCCCTTCACCTAAAAAATTCAATGTAGATTATAGATTATCTACAGAGGTTGAACAAAGAGTAAGACATAGAAATTTTGAGTCAGATAATTATTTAGCTAAAATTTTCTATACAAATTTTGCAATTAAGTATAAGTTCCAACATAGAGATCTTTGGCAATTTGAAGCTAATAGAAAATTCTCAAGAGCTGTATCTGCATCTTATCCGGATAACTGGAAGATGTATTTACAGGTTGACAATATGAAAAGTATATCTAAAATTTTTCATAAGAGTAAACAAAAGGAATGGGCAATTAAAAATACCCCAGTTATTACAGAAGAATATAATGAATTTGAGATATGAGTACTACAGTAGGAGATAGTATATCAAGAGTAAGAAACTTATTAAAAGCTGTAAAAGAAGATCCTTTTATTACAGATAGATTTTTATATAGTTTAATACTTAAGTATTCTAAGCTTTTAATTAAGCGCCAGGATAATGAAAATAAGATCATGCGGTTTCAATCACTATTTGAAACTATCCCATGTATTGAGTTAATTGAAGTAGACAAAGTAGAAGCCTGTTGTACTGGTATAAGAACAGGATGTACTATTAGAAGAACTAAAGATAAAATACCTGATGTATTAGAAGGCTCATATGGTCCGCTATTTAGAAGTATTACATCTTTAGATAGATCAATTGAAGTATATAGAACTTACCCTTCTATTTATACTAGTATTGCTAATTCCACAAACGCTAAATACAATAAGACAAAGTACTACTGGTACTTAGATGGATACTTATATTTTCCTAATATTGAATGGGAAGGTGTTTTAGTAGAAGGTCTTTGGACTGCAAATGTAGATTATCTTAAATGTGATGGTGATGATTGTCAATTAAAGCAAGATCATTTATTTCATATTCCGGAATATCTATTTGCTGAAATAGAACAACTAGTTATGAAAGACTTAGGTATGTTTGTACAAATGCCTAATGAAAGTTTAGATGATAAACAATCTCCTCTGCGGTCATGATTTTAAATAATACATATACAGGATCATGTATTTATTCTATTTTGAATAAAGATAGAGGACTTATCTATATAGGTCAAACAAGAAATTATCAAAAAAGAAGTAAAGAACATTTAGCAGCTCTTAAAAGAGGAAATCATACAAACATAAAATTACAAAGAGCATTTAATTGTACTCATACTCTTTTAATTACACCTATAGAAGAATGTTTAGAAGAGTTACTTAATGAAAGAGAAATACACTGGATTAAATTATATAAATCTACAGATAGAAATTGCGGATACAATTTTTCCCAGGGTGGAGATTTTTCACTATTAACATTAACACCTGAAGCTCAAAAAAGAAAAGCAGATGCTAGAAGGGGTAATCCTGGATCCTTATTAGGAAGATCTCAAACAGAAGCTCATAAATTAGCTAGGAGTATTGCTACAAAAGGTATACCCAGACCCATGAGTATCAAAACTCTTCAAGCTTTAAAAGATTACCAAAAAACAAGAAGAGGTACTAGGTCCAAAGGTAAAATTGTAAAAGTAACTTTACCAGATAATAAGATAATTACTTTCAATAGTAAAAGAGAAGTGGAAGATTTTCTAGGATTAAAAAGAGATACTTTAATTCATAAATTTTACTATGGTAAACCTAGACAGATTCTTAAAAAAATTACATTTAAGGAATTTATAATAGAAAGATAAATGTATAATTACACTATAAAATACAGAACTTTTGATGACTTATTATCAGAGGTATCTATGGATTTTCAGAACTTAGATCTTGAAAATTTTATTGAACCTCATCAACTTATTAAAGTAGCTAAGCGGGTAAATTATGATCTTGGTCTAAGGATCATGATGACTAAGGAAGCTCTTCTTGATGTAGAGAAGGGAAGAGTTAAACTTCCAGATAATTTCTTTGTTTTAAATTATGCTATGATTTGTGATGAAGGATCTGTTCATACAGTATTCCCTCAAGGAACTCATATTGAAGAAAGAAAAGTAATACCTACATATCAAGAAACTCCAGCATATATTAGTGCTTGTACAGATGGAGTAGTTAATTGTGTTAAATGTCAAAGCTGTGGTTGTGGTACCTGTAATTCATGTGCACCTACTCCATGCGGATGTTCTACTCCAGTAGTTCCTGCAGCATGTTCTGCCGGACCATATAACCCATTAGTACCTTTTGGAGATTCATGTATTAAACCTAGAGTATTCATGAACTGCAAAGGTGATGAATATGAATTAGTACAAATTGTAAATAGTACTCAAACCAATCATTATAAAATACTTTTACCATTAAGAATACTAGAGAATCCTCAAGATGTAGAATGCGGGTGTCCTAATCTTTATATGAACACTCACAATCAAGCTTGGATTCAAAATGGTTACTTATTTACATCATTTAAAACCGGCAAGGTTTATATTAATTACCAGGGTATGATGGAAGATGATGATGGTAATCTCTTGGTTCCTGATCATGACATGCTTAATGAGTATTATGAATATGCCATGAAACAAAGGATCCTTGAGAACCTCATCATGAATGATGAAAATGTAGATAAAAAACTTCAGCTTGTTGAAGCTAGATTAAGAGGTGCAAGAAATAATGCATTAAGTATTGTTAATACACCTAACTTTGCAGAAATGAAACGTGTATGGGCTGCTAACCGCAAAGCTCAATATGCTAGATACTATGATATGTTTAAGAGTTACCCTTGGTATCAGTGGGATAAGAACCCTAATAACTTTATGGGAGAAAGACTTATTAGATAATGGCTGGAGGAATGCAAAATACTAGTTCAGTAGGAACAAGAAGATTTGATAAAGGTCTTAATGAGGATGTAAATGATTTTCACTTACCAGAAAATCAATGGACCCAAGCGCGAAATGCTATTAATAACTCTATTACCGGTGACTTAGGTAAACTAGGTAATGAACCTTCTAATCTTTTTTGTACTGCAGCTCCTTACACTATTATTGGTGTAACTCACTTTATTGGTGATAAATGGGGTATATTCTCTACTGATGATACTAATTCTGAAATAGGAATATTTGAAGAAAGTACATGCACATATACTACAGTAGTAAATGCAGCATGTCTTAACTTTAGAAAAGATAATCTTATAAAAGGTGTATCACGCGCGACTAGTGATTGTGTATTTAACATGTACTGGGATGATGGTTTAAATCCATCCCGTGCAATGAGTGTAGATGTAGCTAATCCTGGTGATAACGTGTTTACTAATCCTAATAGCCCGGTTCCTTGGGAACAGAGTTGTGTTGTAGTAGACAGTTGTAATATCTGTGATAATACTTCAAATTTAGATTGTGATGCAATTAGATTAGCGCGATTTATTCAGTATCCATGTATTGATGCTACCAATGGTGTTGGTGCTGGAACATTACTAAATGGATCCTATATGGTAGCAATAGCTTATGCTATTGATAGTCAAAAAATAAGTGATTGGTATCTATCTAATGTTCAAGGATTATTTAATCATACAAATGCAGCATGCTCTTTAGATGTTACATTATCTAATGTTGATCAAGATTTTGATCAAATACTAGTTGCTCTAATATCTGTTACTAATCAACAAACTGTAGCTAGACTTGCCGGTACATATAGTACAAGACAAACAGCATTAAGTTTTGATACTATAGATAATACTTGGCCGGCAGTACCTATTGAAGAATTCCCAATCATGACACCTATTGCAGATAAGACTGATGCAATGTATAATGTCAATGATTACTTAATCAGAGTTGGGCCAACATCAAAACAAGACTTTAATTACCAACCTTTAGCTAATCAAATTGTAGCTAAGTGGCAGTCAGTAGAATATCCTGCTAACTACTACCGTAAAGGTGGTAATAATACAAACTATTTACGGGATGAGGTTTATCCTTTTTTCATACGTTGGGTATATGATACAGGGGATAAATCCTCATCCTACCACATTCCGGGAAGACCTTCTGGTACATTCTGGGTAAATCCATCTACTGGATTTCCTGAACCTGATTTTCTTCCTGTAGCAAATGCTGATGCAGCTCCTGAATTAAGTGAAGGTCTTCCTGCATTTAATTGGAATGTTTACAACACAGCAACTAATATTCTTATTGCACCGGTAACATTACCTGATGGTGGTGTTGTGGTAGGAGAAGGCTATATGGGTTACTGGGAGTCAACAGAAATTTACCCAGATAATTCACCAGATGTATGGGATGCTAATATCGCGATATCACCTTATCCAGGTGTACTAGGTATTGCTCATAATCTATGTGGTAAACCAATTAGACATCATAGATTCCCAGATATGGGATTATCTGCACAAACTGAATACGTAGATAATAATACCGGTAATATCCGGATTATGGGTGTTAAGTTTGAAAATATAAAGTTCCCTGTATTAAATGATGGTGTAACACCGGTACCAGGAATAGTTGGATATGAAATTCTAAGAGGTGCGCGTAATGGTAATAAGACAATTTTAGCTAAAGGTCTTATTAATAACATGCGTCTTTATGAAGTACCAAATGGTATTACTAGTAGAGTTGGTGCATATGCAAATTATCCATATAATGAAACTGGACCGGATATTCCTTCACCTTTACAACCAGCTGTATTTATAGGAAGACCTGATCCTTTTATGTCTACAACTGAGACAGTAAACTCTGGTTGTCCTATATTTGGAGGAAGTGGTACTAGTCCAGAAACAGACTATACTCCACAAAGAACTTATTCTAAGTTTTTATTTACGTTCCATTCTCCGGATACTAACTTCACTGATCCTTTTCTTTCTGCTAAAGAATTAAAAGTCCATGGTGAAATGAATGGGGATGTAGTAGGTAAATTTGAGAAATCAGAAGAACACCCTAAAGAGAAACTTCTAACAAATTTAGCATTTGGTCTTTCAGCTATTGCCGGTTTAGGTATTGCTGCTCTAGCAATGAATGGTAAAAGAACTACTAATTATATACCACCTCATACTCCAGGTTACTCACAGGATCCACTGACATTCTGGGTAGCTGCTGGAACTACACCAGGTGCATTAATACCTACTCCTGCAGTTCCAATTCCTGGAACACAAGGTCAACAACCTCAAGTAGCAGATATTGGTACTATACCTTTAACATTAACTGGATTAACAACTGCTATAAATACAGCTGATTTAGCATTAAGCCCAGCGGCTTTATTGTTTCAAAATACTATTGGTATTGGTACAGCACCAACGTACCAAGCTTTACAAACAGCATTTAACGTAGCCTCAGCCAACACTGCTTACTCTACAACATTAACTGAATACATTCAAGAAGATGGTGCTTATGATAGAATACCGGGGCCATTAATTGCTCTTGCTAATCTACCAATGTTCTTTAATTACTTTACACAAGGAACAGATACTGTATTAGATTTCTTTAAAGCAGTAGTAAGATATAGAGACTTTGCTTTAAGATATCATTCTCATTGTTTGTATAATAGATACAGAGCTCCTGTAATAGGAAACATGAGAAGAGTTATTGAAACTCAGGAATATATTGGTCCACAAATTACAGATTTTGGATTAAATGTAAGAATCAATAACTTGTATAGATCAACCAATGTATCAATAGGGCTTAAACTTCCGGATCCAGCATTCCCACATACATTTATTGAGAATACTCAAGTTAATGATGTTACTAGAATACAAGCATCTGTTGTAACCCCATTATTAGAAACCGATCTTTTTGGTAATTTAAATCAATTAGTTGACCCTACTAAAGCTTCTTTTGGTCAAGCTGCAGGATATGTTATCGGGCCCGGACCAGTAACCAACACTATAACTCCAGGAAATGCTGGGTTATTTTATGCAGGACATTCTGGGATTCAAATAGCATCTTCTCATTATGTATCTCTGAAACAGAGATTACGTAATCAATACGGTCAGATTAATGGTGTAATGCAAGTACCTGCATCAACATGCTTGCAAAGTCCACCAACAACATTAGTCCCGGTTAATTCTGAAACTATCTTTGGTGGAGATACTTATGTAGGTCGTTATACAGAAAAGAGTACTTTCTTCTTCTTCTATAACTGGTTATATGGTCAACCAGATGGTGCACAGTTTGATTATACTAGAAATGAAATGTTACCTTACCCAAGATTCTGGGCTAACTTTGACCAATTTGAGACTGGTGACTTTACTGCTTCTATTGCAAATATAGTTACCACAGGTTTTGCAGGAGTTATATTACCAAATGACTATTATAATCTAGATGGTCTTACATGTGGAATTCTTTCTCAATTAAGAATATCTGTTAGAAATGCTTACTTCTATTTATTTAATTCTAGTGTAAAAGATTTCTATGTAGAATCAGAGATCAATGTTGATCTTAGAGATTGGGGTGCACTAGAAACAGAACAACATTACGACCCTTATAGATATACTGATACTAAAGCTCTCTTCGATACTAAGTTTATTAAGGCAACTAACTACTATAAGTATGATCAGTCACTAAGTGTAAGTAAGTTATTTATCAATTATGTTTCATGGGCTTCAGCACAAATAAATAATTATGATCCTAATCTGGCTGAAACATGTTACATATATCAACCTAATAGAGTTCTTTATTCTTTACCGGCGCAATTTGAAGGCACTAGAGATAACTGGTATATCTTCTTAGCAAATAATTATAAAGACTTTTTAACTAAAGTAACTTGCATCAAACCAATTAATAAAAGTGGTGCAATGATCTTCTTTGAAAATGAGAGCCCTGTTCAGTTCCAAGGTACAGATCAACTTCAAACAGATCTTGGTACTAAGTTAACTATTGGTGATGGTGGATTATTTACACAACCTTTACAAAATATAGTAAATGTTGATAGACCATATGAATATGCATCTTGTCAAGATAGATTGTCAGTAATTAATACGCCGGCCGGGTTATTTTGGATTAGTCAAAACCAAGGTAAGATTTTCAATTACCAGGGACAATTAGATGAGATTTCTATGAGAGATCTTAAATGGTGGTTTGCGGCTTACTTACCTTATAAGTTAACTCAACAGTTTCCAAACTTTACTCTTAAAGATAATCCTGTAATTGGAATAGGATGTCAGTCTATCTATGACAATGAGAATTCTTTGGTCTACTTTACAAAGCGTGACTTTATAGTAAGACAAGATTTACCAGCAGGTACAACAGTACAATATGTAACTTCAGATGACTTCCAAGTATTTATAGATGGAGTATTCCAATTTGATATTAAACTAGGAGACCCTAATTATTTTGAGGATGCATCATGGACAGTAAGTTATGATCCAAAAAGTAAAAGTTGGATTTCATTCCATGACTGGCACCCTAATTTAATGATCCCGGGTAAGAATACTTTCATGACAACTCTTGATAATGGTATCTGGATCCATAACCAAAGATGTGATAGTTACTGTAATTACTATGGATTAAACTATCCATTTGAAGTAGAATACATGGTTAACACTGCTCAGACAGTTAATACTCTACGTAGTATTGAATACATTATGGAGGTATATAAATACGCTCCAAATTGTTTTGACCGGTTCCACGTATTAGACTTTAACTTTGATGAAGCTGTTGTCTACAACACAGAACAAGTATCCGGATTATTACGTCTTAACTTAGAACCTAAGAACAATCCACAGGAGATGATATCCTATCCTATTATTAATTTCAATAGTATAGATATCTTATTCTCTAAGGTAGAACAGAAATACAGATTTGATCAGTTCTGGGATATCACAGATGACAGAGGAGAATTTAACCCTGCTGCTCAAAGAGTTATTTGGAATACCGGCGCAAATGGTTATATTCGCGTATTAAATCCTTTCAACTTGAATTATAATAAGGAAGAGTTTCAAAGAAAGAAATTCAGACATTATACAAATTCAGTATTCTTAAGACGTAGAGTATCAGGGGATAGAAAGATTTTAGTAATGCTTACAAACAATAAAAACTTATATTCACCTAGATAATGAGTTTCAATAAAAGAGAACTTAAAGCTAGTCCACTAGCTAAAAAAACTTCTAAACCCAAGGATGTTATTTATGATCCTATGGGTCAATGGAAATATCCTGGCCAGGTAACGCGTATACCGGGTGGTGATATTACTATGCAAGGAGTTCCATATCCAGTATTGGGTATTGATGATCAAGGTAATGAGCAAATGATGTATCCAGGAGGTGAATATCAATTCCCGGGTAATTCAGTTACTGAATATCCTCAACTAGCAAAAGGTGGATTAGTAAAAGGTAAGCCGCGTTACACAGATAAGAACATTAAAACAAGTATTAATGAGTTTCTCATGAAAAGAAATGAGATGTTTTTTGGCCCTAGAGGTAAACATTTTTATAAACCTGATATGAAAAAGAAAAAAAACGGAGGAATTCCTGAAGCATTTCCTCAACAACCAACTGCACAACAGTTTTTTGAAAGAGGATTTGTTCCTCAAGGACCTGTAGGTTTTTATAAAAATGGTGGCTCAAATTTACCGGAAGCTTTTCCACAGCAAGTTCCTGCTAACTATTTCTTTGCTGGTGCACCATGGACACCTCCTCAAATGATGGTTGGTGGTGAACCATGTTATGAATGTGGTGGTGCTAATATGGCAGAAGGTGGAAATTGGATCCAAGGAGTAACTGACTCTATTAAACGTAGAGGTACAGAAGGTAAATGTTCCGGAGCTAATTTTGGTGGACCAGGTTGTCCTAAAGGGTCTCGTCAATATAACTTAGCAGTTACTTTCCGTAATATGGCTAAGAAACAATTTGGTGGAGATGCTGATTCTGAAGGGATGGATGAAGATGATTACTTAGCTAATTATTCTAAAACATTCATGAATAAGATTAAAAATAACACAATGATGAGTATTGCTGATGAAGCTGCAGATGATGTAAGTGCTGCTCAAGAAATGATGTTTGCTCAATATGGTGGTGGTATGAATATGGTGGATTATGGTTATAATCCAAATATGATGAACCAAAGAATGTTTGCTAATAAATCTAATTACTTAAGTAATCAGGCTCAAGAAGCTGGTCAAAACTTTTATGATGCATCTATGAACTTAGGTATGTCAGCTGATCCTTTTATGAAAGGTAAAATGATTCAAGCTCAAGGTGGTGGTTCTATGCCAGCTAGAGAAAATATGATAATGCGCCGCGAAGAAGCTGAAAGACAAAAAATTTCTGAAGCTAACAGAAGACAAGCAGAATGGCAAGAAAGGAAATCAGTTTATGATAGAGATGAAGAAGAATGGTATAAAAATAAAGAGGCTGAAATAGCAGAGAGAGAAAAACAAAACCAATTACAACTACAAAAATATAGAGATGCTCAAGCTCAATGGGAATCTCAAAATTGGGGAGAACCTAAACAAGGTTCATCTCCATCTGGTTCTAATAATGGAAGTACTCCACAGAATACTGGAAATGGTACCGGTACAAGTACTGTACCTGCTGCTAATAATCAGAAAGCTTCATCTACAACTACAACAACTACTAGTTCTGCTACTCCTACTGGATCTTCAACTCCATCTTATAATGATCCTAATGCACAACAACAATGGTCTACTCAAGGGTATGATCAAGGTATGGGTCAAGGAATGCAATATTTTCCTATGAATATGGATCCACATATGAAGTGGAAAACCAAAGGATACCCTATGCCGGCGTTTGGTTATAACCCAAATAATACATATTTACAAAACTATGAGTACCGTGGTAGAATGTTTGGTCAAGGTCCGCGTAAAGTATCTATGACATTTAGAACTTACACTGATCCAGTTACTGGACAAACTACTCAAGTTCCAGTAGAAGAAGGTATGCCACAAGGATCTACTCCAACTCAATCTGGTCCATTTAATACACCTCCTTTTACTCAAGATAACTCTAACTACCTTACTCCAGAAGAAAGACAAAGAAGAGATAAAACTAGAAAAGGAACTTCTTTACAAAATAGATTTGCAAATTTTAAACAGAATATGCAAGAACGTAGAAGTGATGTATATGTTCCAAGAGCTGATCAGAGTCCTTATTTAAAAAGAATGCCAGAAGAAGAAGTTGATTTTGACTTAGTTCAGAATCAAGATGGAGGAGCTAATCCTAACTATTATGATACTACTTTTGTTGGAAAATATAGACCAGGATTTGATGGTGAAGCTTCTGCAAATTGGTTACTAGCAGGAACTGCCGGTGCTACTTCTTTATTAAATAATAGAGAGCAACAAAAAACAGAAGCAGAGATGCAAAGATTAACTCTTGCTGATAATACATTCATGGCTATGCCGGCTAATAGAATCCAGAACCAAGGAAGATACAATTGGACTGGTATGAGTAATGGTATGATGGATCCTAATTCAATGGATGTGATTCAAAAACCAGGAATGGGTATGTACCAAGAAGGTGGTTCTTATGAACTAGGTCCAGAGGAAATTGATTTCATAATGAAAAATGGTGGTAGTATCACTTATCTATAATCAACATGAAAAGAAGAGTAAGAATAGATAAACTTCCTCAAGCTCAGTCAGGGCTTAATGTGAAGATGCAACTGAAAGGTTTAAAAGCTGGACAAGGTTTGAATTATAATCAAATGCCATGGCCAGGTATGGTAGGACAAATGTCTGAACCAGATGTAGAATTGAACTCTACTTTAAAACCTGTTCCTAGAAATCAAGCTAATCTAGAAGCTGAAAAAGGAGAAACTGCTACTGTACCTGGTGCCGGTGGAGTACCTAGTACTTTTAAGATTGGTGGTAAAAGACATAGTGAAGGAGGTACACCATTAAACCTACCTGAAGATTCCTTTATCTACAGCGACACTAAAAACATGAAGATTAAGGATCAAAAGATTCTTGCTCAATTTGGAATTAATCAAAAAGGATCCTATACTCCTGCAGACATATCTAAAAAGTATGATGTAAATGAGTATAAAAAAATACTTGCTGATCCGGACACTGATGATCTTCAGCGTAAAACAGCTGAAGGTATGATAGCTAATAACAATATGAAGTTAGCTAAGCTTGCATTATTACAAGAGTCAATGAAAGGATTTCCTACTGGAATGCCAGTAGTAGCTATGCCTTATATTGAGTCTATGCAAGTTAACCCAGCTGACTTTATACAGATGAATCCACAAGCAGGACAACCAGCTCAACCTGCAGGAGACAATATGAAATATGGTGGTGCTGCTAAAAAATACCAAACCGGTGGAGACAATGTAATTGTTCAACCTAAGAAATCTGATAGAGTAGTTTTCAATGCTCAGACTGGTCAGTATGAAGTATTAAATACATTTGGTAAAAAGATTGGTATTCTTAATCCACCACAACAACAACAAACTGTTACAAGAAGACCACTGGAACCAACATATCCAGAAGGTCAAGGAACAACTCAGAATACTGGAACTACAACAACTACAACAACTAAGACTACAACCCCTAAGAAAATGTCTCCGGAAGATCATATTAATTTGATCTCTACTAATTTTTCTAATCCTGCAGTACAACAACTTCTTTATGATAAAACTTTAGCTGCAGCTGAAAATCCTAGTAACAAAGGTAGAAACATGGGATTCACTGTAGCTGAGTTAAAGAAGATGACTCCTGCTGAATTGTCTAATCAGTTTGTTGAGATGCAAACGCGTAACATTAGAACTAATAACTTATTACAAGAAGCTGGTGTTTCATATGACTGTTATCATAATACTACTGGTAAACTATTAAATACAGCACCTTGTAAAGATTCACCATATAAGAGTCTTGATGAAGTATTTGTGGCTACTGGAGTAGGAAGTCCTACAGATGCTAGAACTAAAGGTTTCCAACAAGCATCATATATTGGTTATAGAGATATGATCAATGATTTTAGAAATGGTAAGATTACTGATGAGAGTTTAATCCC
>ERZ795056.366-NODE-366-length-59013-cov-11.745938_pt1 | contig 59013 bp, 54 predicted proteins | sample MGYA00375140_ERZ795056 | MGnify/ENA primary metagenome ERZ795056 (study PRJEB30185, sample SAMN05720227) | activated sludge metagenome | isolation source: Anaerobic digester | place: USA | collected 2015-03-09 ...
TGGAGAAACGCTGGAAGACCCGCACGGGATCATCGGAACTGAGCACGGTGACGGCGCTACCCAAGCGGATCTGATTCGTCCGCGTGGCGATGGCTGCCAGCACCACTTCCGGCGCGGAAACGGCGAAGTCGTCGCGGTGGTGTTCGCCCACCCCGAAGAAGCTGAGGCCCACCTGATCCGCGAGTTCGGCTTCGGCCACGAGGTTGCGGAGCACTTGGGCGTGGTGGAGCGGCTTGCCGGATGCATCCACCGTGACATCACCGAAAGTGTCGAGGCCGAGTTCGAGGGATGGGGACATGAGCAGCAGTTGAAGGCGCGAAGCTACCCTCTCCTGGACGCCATGCCTTGGATCATACCCCTTGAAAACAGTGGGACCGCCCAGGCTAAGCCCAAGGGCGGTCCACCGTCCAGAACGTATCCACCTTGCGGCGGACCTTCGCTCGGCACAAGGATAGGACCTGATGGGGGCTCCAGGCACCGGAACAGTCCCCCTTCCGCGTCCGTTCTATACAGGTCCGGCGATGTGACCCACTACCTTTCGGAACGCTTTTCGCTTGAACCCGTGCAACTAGACCCGCACCCTATGCCAGCCTTTGTAATGCGTCTCCGATCCGTGCTGGTGGCAATGACGATCGTGATCATGATCCCGGTCACCGCCCAGTCCCTCACGTATGGCGAATGGCAGGCGCGTTCGGCAAAGGATGCACGCCTTCTGCCCGGGTTCAAGGGACATCAGTTGACACCGGCACAGAAGGCCAGTAACCTGGAATTGGTGCGAAAGGTGTTGGAGGTGGGGACCGACCGACGGACCGCATCGGATCATTTGGTCGGACTTGGACGCCAGCACTTGGTGGAGGGCGATCTGGTAAGTGCCATGTACCGGTTCAACCACGCCTGGTTGGTGGACAGTACGAACGCGTCGGGTTATCACGGCTTCGGGCTCTTCTTCCTGGCCATGGACAGAAAGACGCAGGCTGTAACGCAATTCGCTTTGGGATTGGAACGCGACAGCACCCACGTGCCGCTGCTCCGTGACATGGCGAGCACCCTTCTTGCCGGGCAATATGAGTTGCGTTCCGAAAAGCCCGAAAAAGCGGATACCATGACCGGGACGGCGGTCGCCCTCTTGAAGCGGGCACATGCACGAGCACCGGAGGACGCTGCGGTACTGATGAAGTTGACCGTGTGCCACGCCGTACTCAGGGACTGCGAGGGCGCCCGAGCGTGGATGGCGCTGTACCTGGCCTCGGGAGACAAGACCGACCTGTTGGCCACCAAGGCCTTGATGGACCGTGAATGTCCCCTGCTTGAGGCGCCAGGTATGGCTCGATAGACCATGGTCCATGGTCATCCGGCCCGGAAGTGCGACCTTCGCGGTCCGAAACCGGGACCATGAAGAAGATCATCGACAGTCGTAGACTGCTGGGGGCCACCGCGAAGAGCGACCTGAACGAGCTCTCCAAGCTGTACAAGACGTTGATGAAGACCCATCACCCCGACCGGTTCACCGATGAAGCAGAGCGCCTGAACGCAGAGGAGACGAGCAAGCACGTGATCGAAGCCTATCATTTCCTGGTGAGCATCTCCACGGAGACCCATGCCAAGAACGAGGAGGAGTATGAGCGCACGATCAGCACCTCCCCCATCAAGGACTGGCACTACAAGGCGCAGACCCTGCATGTGACCTTCGGCGATGGTAGCATCCATGAGTACTTCAGCGTACCGAGCAACGTGTACAACAAGTTCATCAATACGGACGCGAACCCGCGTTTCGCTCGTCGACACATATTCAACAGCTTCACCCGCCGACGCATCAGTGGTCCCACTGCCGCTTGATCTTCCGGCATCATCCTTGCCTGCACCCGAGCAAACACCGCTGACGATGAGAACGCTGCACGTTGCTTTGATCGCCCTCTTCGCCCTCACCACCCAGGCCCAGACCCTTTCCTTCCCCGAATGGCAACTCCGTTCGGAGCAGGATCCTCTGTTGAAGCCACGTAGTAGTGCGTACCAGAACACCGAAGCGTTGCGTGACGAGGTGGTAAGCCTGCGCAGAACACTGCAATCCAAGGGACTGACGGTGAAACAGGCCTCCGACAGTGTGGTCGCCATGGGCTTCGTGGCACTGTTGAAGACCGACCATGTGAAGGCCCTGCGCCTGTTCAACCAGGCCTATGCCATCATGCCCGAGAACAGCGAAGCCTACCGGGGCTTCGGGGGCGTGTTCGAATCCATGGAGCGTCCGCTCGAAGCACATGAACAGTTCCGCGCCGGTTTGGCCTTGGATACCACCAACGCCAAGCTTTACCGCGATGAAGCCTTGCTCCTGATGGAGGACCGGTATGCCTTCCTTCAGGACGAGCGTCCGCGGCAGGCCGACCAGTGCTTGGATGGTGCTTACAAGCATTTCAACAAAGCCTATGCGCTCGACCCGACCGACAACACCACGACCTATTTCATGTTCGTGACGAACCTGTTGCGGATGAACTGCGTGAAGGCCTGGGAATACCATGATCTGGCCGTGGCTCAGAACGGTCGCTCCATCGAAGAGCAGTACCGGCTTATGCTGAACGAGTCCTGCAAGCGCTGAGCGGATGATATGGTGTAGCTTGGGCGGACCCAGGAACACCATGCGGAACATCTCCTCACTCCTATCGCTCCTAGCGATCCCGGTTCTGACCGCGCAGACCCCTTGTGTGAACGGCTTCGCCGGTCCTTACGCGTGCCAGAACGTGGACCTTCTGGCCACCATGAGCCTGGCGCAGCTGGGGACAGCGACCAATGTGGCCGACTTGTGGGGTTGGACGGATCCATTGACCGGCACGGAGTACGCCATTGTGGGTGGTCGCACCGGTACTTCGTTCGTGGACCTTAGCGTACCCACGGCACCGGTCCTCATCGGCTTCCTTCCAGCGCACAACGGTGTGTCGTCACTTTGGCGCGACGTGGACACACATGGCAACTGGTGCTACGTAGGCAGCGAAGCTGCAGGACACGGTATGCAGGTGTTCGACCTTACCAGACTGCGCACCGTGACCACTCCACCAGCCACCTTCACGGAGGATGCCCACTACGCGGGCTTCGGCAACAGCCATACCATCTTCGCGGACAAGACGGAACCTTATGTATACGCGGTAGGTGCGAACGTTTTCAGCGGTGGGCTCATCGTGGTGAACGTGAGCAACCCGTTGGCCCCCACCTTGGCAGGCACTTTCACCAGCGAAGGCTACATCCACGAGAACGCCGTGTTCGATTATCAAGGGCCGGATACCGAGCATGTTGGCAAACGGATCAGCTTCAATTTCCACATCAACGCCAATGACCGGGTGACCATCACCGATGTGACCGACAAGACGGACATCACCCTGATCGCCACTACGCCGGTCTATCAGGTAAGAAGCCTTTGCCACCAAGGCTGGCTCACCGAGGACCACCGTTTCCTGCTCATGAACGATGAGGGCGATGAGCAGAGCGGCAACTACAACACGCGCACGCACATCTTCAATGTGGAGAACCTGGATGTACCGGTCTATGTGGGCTTCTTCAGCGGGCCCAACCCCAGCTACGACCATAACCTGTACACGCACCAGGGCTTGGTGTGGGAGGCCAACTATACCAGCGGACTACATGTCCTGGACCCCACGGATATTGCAACGGGTAACCTGACGCTGGTGGCCTCCTTCGACAACTACACGGCCAACAACGGACGATCGTATAACGGAGCGTGGGGCAACTACCCCTATTTCGCCAGTGGCATCGTGATCGTGAGCAGCTTTGGTGAAGGGCTGTTCGTGCTGCGGCCGAAGCTCTCGCTCCATGTGAAGGCCATGCTCGACGGGCCGTACGTGCCAGGCGAGGACAGGATGCATGACTCGTTGCGTGTGAACGGCCTGATCCCGCTGACCGAACCCTACACCGGGCTGGGCTATGCACATGTGCTTGGCGGCGGAGAAAGCACTTCGGCCACGGTGCTGTCCGCCACGGGTCCCAACGCCATTGTGGATTGGGTGGTGGTGGAACTACGCGATGCCCTGGACCCCACCATCGTTCGGGGCACACGGAGCGCCTTGGTCCAGCGGGATGGGGATATCGTGGGGACGGATGGCACCTCGGCCGTACAATTCGACCTGGCTGTGAAGGACTACCACATCGCGGTCCGGCACCGGAACCACTTGGGTGTGATGACCGCAGCTGCCGTGCGCGTGAGCGTGGCACCAAAGCACTACGACCTGAGCAATGGCAGCATGGCGCTCTTCGGGACGGAGCCATCGCGGAGCTTGGGCTCCCGGAACGTGCTTTGGAGCGGCAACACCTTGGTCGACGACATCCTACGATACAGTGGCAGCACCAACGACCGCGACCCCATACTCGCTCGCGTGGGAGGCGCGGTACCTACGGCCACCAGTGCGGGTTATCTTCCGGAGGACGTGAACATGGATGGTAAAGTGCGTTATGTAGGTGCCTCCAATGATCGGGACCCCATCCTCTTCAACATCGGTGGTGTGGTGCCCACCCAGACCCGGACGGAGCAATTGCCCTAGGCCACACGAACAGGAACGCAAAAGCCCGGCCGAGGCCGGGCTTTTGCGTTGAGGACCTCCGTGATCAGGAGGCCTTCTCGGTCTTGGGAGCTTCCTGCTTGGCGGCTGCAGCAGCGGCCTTGAGGCGGGCGATCTTGCGGGTTGCGTTGCGCTTGCGATTGGCTTGCGCTTGTGGGTCCTGTGCCATGTTTCCTTGGAATTGAGCGGCGAAGGTAGGGGTTTCCGGTTTGAATCGTTCGTTCTGAGCCGCGCTGCACCGAAAGCATGCACGAACATCCCCTAGCGGACCACGGACCGAATGAGCGTATGCCCCATCAGCGATGCCTGGGGTTGGTAAGGGCCTTCCGACCACGGACCTACAACCCGACCTGGAAAGGTGATCGTTCGAGCGTGCTTCCGAAGCCCCCATTACCGGTTCTTTGGATACGGATGGGAAGAGTCGCACTCACCGCCCCCAAGCCACCGGTGGAATGGGCCATAGCGCACCTGGAAAAAGGTCATACGGCACGGTGGACCGAGCACTTGGAACAGGCATCATTGATATGAGTTTTTTAAAGTTGTACTTTAGATTCCTCAAAGTCATACCATGCGCCACATCGACCGCGAACTGGCTCCCGTGCTCGTGAAAGCAGCTCGGGGTTTCCCGGCCATTGTACTCACCGGGCCACGCCGGGCGGGCAAGACCGTGCTGTTGCGCAAGCTGTTCCCCAAGGCTTCCTATACCCTGCTCGAGGATCCCGATGTGATCGCGCGGCTGCGATCGGACCCACAGGGCTTTCTGGATGGATTGCCCTTGCCAGCGGTCCTGGATGAAGTGCAGAACGTACCGGAACTGCTGAACTACATCCGATCGCGCATCGATGCGAAGCCGCGGCGCACGGGGCAGTGGTTCATCACGGGCTCGCAAGAAGCACCCTTGATGCGCGGCGTGACCGAGAGCATGGCGGGCCGCGCGGCCATCCTGCACCTTTACCCCTTGTCCACGACGGAATCTTCCAAAGTGGACATCCTGCACGGTGGCTACCCGGAAGCCGTGGCCCGCCCCAAGAGCGCATCGCTCTGGTTCAGTTCCTACGTGCAGACCTATTTGGAGCGCGATGTGCGAGCGGTGACCAACGTGCGCGACCTGGCAACCTTCCGGCGGTTCATGGCCTTACTGGCCACTCGGCACGGGCAGATCCTGAACCGCAGCGAGTTCGCGGGACCATTGGGGGTGAGCGTACCGACCATCAACCAATGGCTCGGCGTGTTGGAGACCACCCAGCAGCTCATCATCGTACCTCCGTTCTACGACAACCTGGGCAAGCGCCTCACCAAGTCGCCGAAGATCTACTTCACCGACAGTGGGCTGGCGTGCCATCTGCTGGGAATCAACACTAAGGCGGAACTGGAACGGTCGCCCTTTCTGGGGGCCTTGTTCGAGGGCTACGTGGCCGCGGAGATCGTGAAACGGCAGGTGAACGCTGGTGAGCGTCGCGAACTGTACCACTTCCGCGACGAGCAAGGACTGGAGGTGGACTTCCTAGTGCCCGGCCGCAACGGTGCCCTTACGTTGATCGAGTGCAAAGCCACCCGATCGCCCTTCCCGGCCATGGCAGCGAACCTGGTCAAGCTGAAGAACGACCTCGCCCGGAAACAAAAGACACGCACCCAGGTTGACGCCATCCTGCTTCACCGCAAGGGAACGAAGTCCACTTCCCGGGCGCTGATACCAGGGGTTCTGGCGATGTCACTGGAACGCTGGCTCGGGTGATCGGACCGGGCTAAATATTTGAGTATTTTAAAGTACAACTTTAAAATACTCAAATATTATCACCTTACGTTCTTGCAGAAAGCCCAGCTGATCACCGGGCTTTCTGCAACTTGACAAGGCGGTGGATCACCCCCGCACCAGCTTCTTGTACTTCAGCCTATGCGGAATGATATCCCCCACACGCTTCTTGTAGTTCTCCTCGTATTCGCTGAAGCCGCCTTCGAACCAGTACACCTTGCTGTCGCCCTCGAAGGCGAGGATGTGGGTGCAGACGCGGTCCATGAACCAACGGTCGTGGCTGATGATTACGGCACAGCCGCTGTAGTCCTCGATGGCCTCCTCCAGCGCGCGGAGCGTGTTCACGTCCAGGTCGTTGGTGGGTTCGTCAAGCAGTAGCACGTTGCTGCCCTGTTTGAGGGTCATGGCCAGGTGCAGGCGGTTGCGCTCGCCACCGGAGAGCACACCCACCTTCTTGTTCTGGTCGGTTCCGGTGAAGTTGAAGCGGGCCAGGTAGGCGCGGCTGTTCACCAAGGTGCCACCGATGGCCATGTTCTCCAAGCCACCGCTCACCACTTCGTACACGGACTTTTCTGCCAGTAGTTCCTTGTGGCTCTGGTCGACGTACGCCAACTGCACGGTATCACCCAGGTTGATGGTACCTGAATCCGGCTTCTCCTCGCCCATGACCATGCGGAACAGGGTGGTCTTACCTGCTCCGTTGGGGCCGATGATCCCCACAATGCCTGCGGGCGGCAAGCTGAACGTCAGGTCTTCGAAGAGCACGCGATCACCGAAGGCCTTTGTCACACCCTTGAACTCGATGACCTTATCTCCCAAGCGCTGTCCGTTGGGGATGTAGATCTCGAGCTTGGCCTCCTTCTCCTTCACGCTCTCGCTCTGCATCTTCTCGTAATTCTCGAGTCGGGCCTTGCTCTTGGTGCGGCGGGCCTTGGCGTTGCTGCGCACCCATTCCAACTCCTGCTTCAGGATCCGGTTGCGCTTGCTCTCCACTTTCTCCTCCAGCGACAATCGGGCGGTCTTCTGCTCGAGCCAGTTGGTGTAGTTGCCCTTGTAGGGGATGCCCTCGCCGCGATCCAGTTCCAGGATCCATCCGGCCACATTGTCCAGGAAGTAACGGTCGTGGGTGATGGCGATGACGGTGCCCTTGTAATCCGCGAGGTGGTGCTCCAACCAGGCCACGCTCTCGGCGTCCAAGTGGTTGGTGGGTTCGTCCAGCAGCAGGATGTCCGGCGCTTGCAACAGCAGTCGGCAAAGGGCTACACGACGGCGCTCACCACCGGATAGAACACTGATCTTGGCGTCCGGCTCAGGACATCGGAGCGCGTCCATGGCGATGTCCAATTTCTGGTCGATGTTCCAGGCATCAGCGGCCTCGATCTTGTCCTGCAACACCCCTTGACGCGCGATGAGCTTGTCCATCTTATCGGGGTCGTTGAGGATATCCTCGTCGGCGAACTTGTTGTTCACATCCTCGTACTCCTTCAACAGGTCCATGATCGGTTGCACGCCTTCACGCACGATGTCGATCACGGTCTTGGTCTCGTCCAGGTCAGGCTCCTGCTCCAGGTGGCCGATGGAATAGCCGGGGCTCAGGTGTACATCGCCATCGAAGTTCTTGTCCTTGCCCGCGATGATGCGCATCAGCGTGGACTTACCCGATCCGTTGAGACCGAGTATCCCGATCTTGGCTCCGTAGTAGAACCCGAGGTAGATATCGTTGAGGATCTTCTTTCCGGAAGGCAGGGTCTTGCCCACCTTCACCATATTGAAGATTATCTGACGTCCTTCTTCTGCCATGGTCGTTGCGTTGGCACCGGTCTGTGGAGAGCGGCGGCGATTGAGAATGCTGCCAGGTTGGTCCGGCAGGTGCAGCCACCCTGTTCCGGGCCGCGAAGATCGCGCTTCGCGGTGGATGTTGCACCACGTTTGAAGGAACGACGGTGGATCCCGTCCCGCAAGGTACCTTAGCGGGTCACCACATCCATGGAGATGATGCTGTCCACCACGAACTTGCTATGGCCCCGCCACGGTAAAGCGGCCACGTATTCGCGGTAGTGCAGGTTGAACTGGTTACCACTGTTGGCCATGAGCTGCTCGGCCACGTTGGGGTCGCTCACCGAGAAGAGGAACTCGAAGCTTTGGAAGGTGCCGGCCTGGCTGCGCACACCGGTCTGGATCATCTTGCCCTCATAGGTCTTGAAGAGCACGCCCTTGTGCACCACGTAGTTCAGCTCACCCGCCTTGGCGCCGGTGCCAAATACCCAGTAGTAGCGGAAGTAGCCAACCCCGCCAAGCACCAGAACAAGGATGAGGATGATCTTCCAAAGGTGTTGGCGCATGGCTGTAGGCTTGATGCGCCGAAGATAGGCCGCCTCGACCTCCTCCCACCTGCCGCCGCTCATCCCGAAGATCTAACCGTCCATCACTTCAAGGTACTTTGTCTTGCATAGTACCAACCCATGCCCGTATGTTTGCATCGTCAAGTACTAGATACGAACCCCATGAACGTCGAGAACACCAAAGCGCAGATGCGGAAGGGGGTATTGGAGTACTGCATCCTGAGCATCCTGGCACAGGGAGAGCTGTATCCATCGGACATCATCAGCAAGCTGAAGGAGGCGAAGCTGATCGTGGTGGAAGGCACGCTGTACCCCCTGCTGACCCGGTTGAAGGATGCGGGCCTCCTCACCTACCGCTGGGAGGAATCCCGTTCGGGACCACCCCGCAAATACTACAAGCTCACCACCGTGGGCGATAAGTTCCTCAACGAGCTCGACCAGACCTGGGACGAGCTGAGCCAAGCCGTCAAGAAGACCACCCGGAAGAACGTACAACGATGAAAAAGACCCTCACAGCCAACATCAGCGGAACGGTGTTCCACATCGAGGAGGACGCCTATGATCGCTTGCACCGCTACCTGAACACCATCCGCTCCCAATTCACGGGCACGGACGGTCGGGAGGAGATCATGGCCGACATCGAATCGCGTATCGCGGAGCTCTTCACGGAGCGTTTGGACGGCCGTCGCCAGGTGGTCTCCATCGACGATGTGGAGCACGTCATCGGCATCATGGGCCAACCCGAGGACTACATGGTGGGCGAAAACGCCGGAGGCGAGCAGCGCAGCACCGGAAGCGAACGGTCGGACAAAGGCCCCAATTGGACCATGGGCGAGGCCGGCCGTCGCAGCGGTAAGCGCTTGTTCCGCGATCCGGAGGATAAGTGGGTGGGCGGTGTATTGGGCGGTGTGGGAGCCTACTTCAACATCGACCCGTTGATCCTGCGCCTCATCTACCTCGTGTTCCTGTTCCTGGGCTTCGGTTTCATCCTGTACTTGATCCTCTGGATCGTGGTGCCCAAGGCCGATTCCGCAGCGGACATGCTACAGATGCGCGGAGAGCCGGTGACGGTCGATAACATCAAGCGAATGTTCGAGGAAGGTGCCGAGCGTTTCCAGCAAGGCTCACGTACCGTGGCCAACGAGGCCGAGGAGATGGGTCGCCGCTGGAGCCAAAGTGGCCAGAAATGGGGTCAGGGCGCCGGGCGCGATCTGGAGGACGGTATCAAGCGACTGCTCTCGGTGATCGGCAAGGTCATCGGCGTGGCCTTCTTGGTGGTCGGTTCCATCATCACCGTCGGCATGCTGGGCGCATTGATCGGTGGCGGCACCATCACTTACGACAACCTCACCGGCCTCGGCACCACCAGCTTGTTCGATCTCGGTGCCGTGGTGTTCGACCACACGTCGCAAGCCATGTGGTTCATCACTTCCATCCTACTGCTCGTCATCATTCCGACCATTGGCCTGATCATCGGTGGGTTACGACTGGTCACAGGTGCCAAAGCTCCGCAGTGGACGGGGTGGGTACTATCCATCGGCTGGACCGTGGCGCTCATCGTGGCGTTGATCATCGGATCCAAAGTGGGTAACGACTTCAGCAGCGACCAGACCACGGTGGACGAGGTGCCACTGATGCAGCCCACGGGCGAGACCCTCTTCCTGGACATCCACGACATGCGCGGCAACGGTGGCGACTGGTCGGTGAAGTACGACGATGGCCGCGTGGACTGGGATATGGACGGCCTGAAGCTGACAGCGGACAGCATCCATGGTGCATGGGCCGACCTGGACGTGGTGCAGAGCCCGGACAGCCTCTACCACCTTGTGGTGGAGCGCCGCGCCAATGGCCGCACGGACAAGATGGCGCTGGCACGTGCCTCGCACACGGCCTTCACCTACCTGCAGGAGGATTCGCTCGTGCGTTTCTCACCCTGGGTGGACATGCCCAAGGCGGACAAGCTGCGCGCCCAATCCGTGAAGTTCGTGATACAGGTGCCCGTGGGTAAGGCGGTCCATTTCAAGGGCGGCACGGGCCTGCTGCTGGACGATGTGGACAACGTGAGCAACACCTGGGACCAGGACATGGTGGGCCGCACCTGGACCATGACCCGTTTCGGATTGAACGACAAGGTGCGCCCGGAAGAAGTAGACAACGAGGTGATCTCACCTGCGGACCAACCCGGTACCGCACCGCAAGTACCATCTGAAGCACCGGAACCACGCCCCACCACGGTGGACATACGTACGACAGCCACGCTGCCCAACCTGCTGGACATGCTGGTACCCCGAAGCTGAACCTTGCCGCTCCGCACGGCTGGCGCAACGAGGGATGCGACCTGCCGCCAGACGCCCTGCGTCCCCGCCGAAAGGAGGGTCGCGGGGCGGCAATGTTCGGGGGAGTTGGATCGGTTCCGCGCACGCCACGACCTCTACCTTCGCACTTCACGCTCATTCGACCCTGTACCACCACTCCCATGACCAAAGCCGCCAAGATCAAGGCCTTCAACCCCAACGACCCCGCCTCGGCAGACGCCGGGATCTACGGGTTGCCCTTCACCGCTGCTGAGTGCGATATCGTGCTGGTGCCGGTGCCGTGGGAAGTGACCACCAGCTACGGCGGGGGTACGTCACTGGGGCCTGATGCCATCCTGGAGGCCAGTTTCCAGGTGGATCTTTTCAATCCCGAATTCCCGGAGCTGTGGAAACGTGGGATACACATGGATGAGCTGCCCGAAGCGCTGCTGGAACAGAGCAAGGCCTTGAAGAAGGAAGCCAAGCACGTGATCGACCTGTTGGTGAACGGAGGCGATGCGAAGAAGAAGGCCAAGGCCGATAAGGCCCTCGCCCGCATCAACGCCGAATGTGCGGTGATGAACGATTGGGTGGAGCAGCGTTGCGCCTATTGGCTCGACCAAGGCAAGTTGGTGGGGCTGGTGGGAGGCGACCACAGCACCCCGCTGGGGTTCTTCCGCGCGCAAGCCGCCCGGCACAAGAAGTTCGGCATTCTGCACATCGACGCCCACCTCGATCTGCGCATCGCCTACGAAGGCTTCACCTACAGCCACGCTAGTATCCTCTACAACACGCTGCCGCTGAAGTCGGTGGAGCGCATTGTGAGCGTGGGTATCCGCGACTTCTGCGAGCAGGAGAACGACCTCATCGTGAAGCATCCGGACCGCTTGAAGGTGGTGCGCAGCGCGGACATCCGTCGGCAGCAATACGGCGGTATCACCTGGAAGGAGCAGTGCGATGCCATCATCGATGCATTGCCGGAGAAGGTCCACATCACCTTCGACATCGACGGCCTCGACCCGACGTTGTGTCCGAACACGGGAACACCCGTACCGGGCGGCTTCCAGTTCGAGGAGGCCACCTACCTGCTCTCGCGCCTGGCCGCCAAGCGCACCATCATCGGCTTCGACCTGGTGGAAGTGTCGCCCGGAAAAGATGAGTGGGACGCCAACGTGGGTGCGCGCCTGCTTTTCCACTTGTGCGGTGTGTTGGCCAAGCGCTGATCCAAGGTCCGTCCATGGTCAAGGCCTTGCTCCGTCGCCTGCTCGATGAACGGCAGCGGTACCTGCTGGGCCGGCGCTGGGTGGACCTGCGCACGTGGCATTTCCGATCGGACCTGACGGCACTTGCACGTTTCTATGGCACCGACAAATGGGGTCGGCATTTCTACACGCCGCACTACCAGCAGCACTTCGCACCGTTCCGGAAGCGCCCCATCACCCTGTTGGAGATCGGCGTGGGGGGCTACGATGATCCGCGCAACGGGGGACACAGCCTGCGCATGTGGAAACGCTACTTCCCGAAGGGCTCCATCGTTTCGCTGGACATCCAGGAGAAGTCGTGGTTGGAGGAGCCCCGCATCCGCATCCATCGCGGCAGCCAAGTGGACCTGCCGTTCCTGGACAGCGTCCTCGCCGAGCACGGCGCACCGGACCTGATCATCGACGATGGCAGCCACATCAACGCGCACATCATCACCACCTTCAAGCACCTGTTCCCCCGCTTGAAGGAGGGGGGCTACTACGTGATCGAGGACACCCAGACCTCCTATTGGCCCGAATTCGGTGGTGATAGCCAGGACCTGCACAGCGCGCCCACGGCCATGAACCACTTCAAGGCCCTCGTGGACGGCATGAACCATGCGGAATACCGCGTGCCAGGCTACTCGCCCTCCTACTGTGACCGGCACATCGTGGCCATGCACTTCTACCACAACCTCATCTTCATTCGCAAGGGCAGGAACGAGGAGGGTTCGAACCTGAACCACCGTTCTGGCCCGGCTTGATATCAGATGCACACCCTCCCACAGGCGCAAGCCATTGAAGCCCCCGAGGCGGACTACCTCTACGTGGATACCTCGCGCATCGCCGGTGCAGGCCTCGGGCTCTTCACCGCGATCCCTATCCATCGCGGTGAGGTGGTGGCTGTGTATACCGGTGAACGGTTCTCGAGAAAAGAGGCACGTCTTCGTGCAATACGCGGGGAGGATTCCTACTTCGTGACCTTGATGGGCGGCGACACCCTCGACAGCATGCATAGTGACTGCTTCGCCAAGTATGCCAATGATGTGGAAGGTCCCGCCACCTCACTCCTGCGGAATAATTCAGTGATCACACTGGATGGATCCGGAAGGCCCTGTGTGATGGCCACGCGCCGGATCCCAGCGGGCGGTGAAGTGTATGTGGCCTACGGCAAGCCCTATTGGGCCCAGCGCATGGTATAGTTCAGGCTCAGCGGGCTTCCCATGCTTGGCGCAATGCACCCAGGAAGGCATCGCTCTGCTGTGCGCCGCTCACTGCGAACTTGCGATCGAGCGCGAAGAAGGGCACGCCGCGAACGCCCAACTGCCGGGCCTCCGCCTCATCCTTGCGTACTGCATCAGTGAACGCAATGGTCGTGAGCATTTCCGCCACAGCAGCCCCATCCAGGCCCACCTCACTAGCCAGACGGATGAGCGTAGGAACATCGGCCAAGTGGGCGCCCTCCGTGAAATAGGCCTTGAACAGCCGCTCTTTCATTGCATTACCCTTCGCCACGGTCTTGGCGTATTGCAACACACGGTGCGCATCGAAGCTGCTGCCGATCACCGCCTTGTCCATGGCGTACTCCAAGCCGACCGTGCGAGCACGGTCCACCACACCCTGCACGCGCGCTTGGGCATCGGCGCGCGTACCACCGTACTTGGCCACGAGCATGCCGTACATGTCGTGTTCACTGCGGGGCGGTGCTTCGGGGTCCAGTTCGAAGCTGCGCCATACCACTTCCACGCTGTCGCGATGCTCGAACTCCGCCAAGGCCCGCTCGAACTCGCGCTTACCGATGTAGCAGAACGGGCATACCACATCACTCCAGATCTCGACCTTCAGCGTGTTCTTCGTGTTCAAAGGATCCGTTGGCATGGCGTTAGATGGTGCTTGGGCAGGTGCAGGTGAACGCGCGCAACCCAGTACCAGAACTGCGGCCAACATAGCGAAATGCCATGGACTTCGCGGAGGGGAAGGCATGCGACAAATGTAACTCGGTGCGTTGCCTACGTGCTGGTCCAACAGTCCCCTTTTGATGAAAAGCAGGGTGATACCGTATGGTGTTCGGATGGTCTTCCTTGCTTTACGTCCGAACATGTCAGCCATTCGACACCTGCTCTGGTACACGTTCCTGTTCGGGGCTGCGTTACACGCTACCGGACAGTCGACCTGGCGGGCAGATGGCTTGCTGCGGACCTGGCCAGTGCAACAGGCCATGGAACGAACAATTAACCGGCCGCAGGGTGGCGTCATATCCGCCCTGGACACCCGCGACCTGGCCCGGACGTTGCGCGCTGGACATCCGGACCTGCCGGTATTCGCGGATAGCGCTGTGACCCGACTTGTGGAAGGCTATGGACAGGAACACCGCGAACACCTGCGGGTGATGCTCGGTGTGTTCGCTACGTATGAGCCGTTCCTGGAAGCCCAAGTGCGTGCTGCCGGACTACCGGAAGAAGTGAAATACCTGCCATTGGCCCTGTCCGGCATGAACCCGCTGGCCGCATCTCCAAGTGGTGGCGCCGGGCCCTGGCGCTTGACCCGTTCAGTGGCAGTGCGGTACGGCTTGGTAGTGAACAACGGTATCGACGAGCGCTATGACATCCGATCAAGCACGTTCGCAGCCATGAACCATGCCCGCGACTTGCAGCAACAATATCCGACGCTGGAATTGGCCCTCATCGCGTTCGCCTGTGGACCGGCCAACCTCACACGTGCACGGCAACGCAGCGGTGGCGCTACCGGTATGCAAGCCCTTCACCCGCATATGGACCTGCCGGAGCAGGACATTCTGCCCACCTGGATGGCAATGATGTATCTGGCGGAAGAGGCATCCACGCTCGGCATCAGGCCATTCATTCCGGGATCGGCCGAGCCGGTGGATACCGTACGGACCACTCGTGCTTGGCGCTTGGCCGGGATCGAGGAGGCATTGGGAATACCGGCTGCACAATTGCGTTGGTTGAACCCTGTGATCTGTGGGACCCATGTGCCTGCTTACCATGCCCTCTTGTTACCGGAAGGCGGTCGCGCGCGGTTCGAAGCCATGACAGACAGCTTGATCAGCCACGAAGCAGCGGAACGCGAGCAAGTGGCCACGCTGACCACTGGAAGTGATGAGGTTCAGCGGTTACCGGATGGGCGCGAAGCGACCTACCATCGGGTTAGGCCAGGCGACCAGCTCGGTAGGATCGCTTCACGCTACGGTGTGGGCTTATCAGAGTTGAAAGCGTGGAACCAATTGAAGAACGATCATATCGAAGTGGGTGAACTCCTCACCGTCTACGTGACCACCGGTGTGCGCGAGCGAACCGAGGGAACCGCTGGGGAAGATGATCGCGATGTGGCGACAAAACAAGGGACGAAGGACCCGACATTCGCATGGTATACCGTGAAGCGCGGGGATTCCCTCTATTCCATCGCCAAACGGCACAGCGGTGTGAATGCCGATGACCTGATGCGCCTGAACAACATCGGCCCGAACATCAAGGCTGGGCAGCGCATCAAGATCCCCAAGTGAGCATGCGGCCGGCACACACGTTACTCTTTCTGCTCCTGGTCCTTGGCACGTTGAGTGTGTTGGGGTTGCTCTGGCCGGTCGCCGGTGTGGAGGTCGCTGGAACGGTCATCCGCATGCCTTCTCCACGCACCTTGTTCGTTCAAGATGCAGCAACCGTTGTGGACATCAGCGCGATCGAAGCCCTGAAGACCGATAGCCTACCGGGTATGGACAGCACATCCGTAGCGCTGGACACCGTTCCGACCGGACGTCCCTTCGTACTCGATACGAGTGCACTCCCCCCGCTCCAGGAACGCATCGCATTGCACTATCCCAACGGGGATCGCTCGGTCTTGTACGGCCTGTTCGATGCCTTGCGCAACGCGGGTTCCGGCGCGGCCCGGGTACGTGTGCTGCACTACGGTGATTCCCAGATCGAAGGGGACCGGATCACCTCGTACATCCGGCACAAGTTGCAATCGCAGTTCGGTGGTCAGGGACCGGGGTTGGTATCGGTGGCGGACATCACGCCGTTCTTCAGTGTGGAGCGTATCCTTTCGGATAATTGGCAGCGCTACAGTGTGATGGGCCGCAAGCCCCGCGGCCTTCACCACGACCGTTTTGGTGCACTGGGGTCGTTCAGCCGCTTCACCCCCATCCTGCCCGATAGCGTAGGTCCGGACACGATCATCCACAACGCGTCGTTGCTGCTTCGTCCGGAGCCACGGGCTTATGGCAAGGCACGTACATACGACAGGTGTCGGCTCTTCCTGGGTTGGCATCGGGGTCCGCTCACGATCGAGGTCCTGCATGAAGGCACAACGGTCTCGACCGAGGAGGTACCTCCCCAGGCGAACCTCATCATGAAGGAATGGCCTGTGCCTGCGGGCTCCGGCACGTTGGAGATCCGCTTCACCGGTGCCGACAGCCCGGATGTTTTCGGTGTATCGCTGGAAGGCCGACAAGGCGTGACCGTGGACAACCTCGCAATGCGCGGAGGTGCTGGCTACGAGTTCGGTCGAATGGACCAGGACCTGCTGCGCGGCATGTATGGGGCACTTTCGCCGGACCTGTTGATCCTACAATTCGGCGGCAACGTACTGCCCAACATCACCAGCGCCGATCAGGCCGAACGTTATGGAAGCTTCTTCGGCGGGCAGATCGCGCGATTCAAACGGATGATACCCGGCGTCGCGGTCATCGTCATCGGTCCCAGTGATATGAGCGTGAAAGAGGGTGAGTACTTCGTGACCCGCCCGTTCCTGGAGGAAGTGAACGCCGCCATGAAGCGCAACACCTTGGCCCACGGCGCGGTGTTCTGGGACATGTACGCCGCGATGGGTGGACGCAACAGCATGGTCAGCTGGGTGGAGGCCGATCCTCCCTTGGCCGCTACGGACTACACGCACTTCAGCCCACAGGGTGCGCGCAAGGTGGGCGAACTGTTCTGGACGGCGTTCATCAACGACCTGGCGGCCTATCACAAGCAGCACCCATGAAACGCAGCCGTTCCCACTTCTTTCGGCGCACACCTGCCATGCCTGCCGCCCTGCTCCTTGTGTGCATACAGGGCGCATGCGCACAGGAGGACATGGCCCGCTTGAAGGACCTGCCATTCATCGGCCATGGGTCCAACCGCATCGAATTACGCGGCGACAGTGCGGATTGGAAAGGCCTTCACGCGAAGTTGGATCGCCTTCAATTCCAGGGTGAAGGACGTATCGATATCGTACATATCGGTGGTTCTCACGTGCAGGCCGACATGTGGAGCATGCAGATGCGGCATCGGGCGCAGACCATGGCCCCTGGGCTGAGGGGTGCGCGGGGCTTCATCTTTCCATACGCCATGGCCAAGAGCAACAATCCCTATTGGTACGAACCGATATTCACGGGGGCTTGGACCGCAGTGCGCAACGTCAACCGTGCGGACAGCAGTAGCCTGGGTCTTGCCGGAATATCGGTCACCACACGGGACAGTGTGGCCGACCTACGCGTGAGCTTCCGTGGTGAGGTCTACCCAGGGTACACCTTCAACCGGGCCACCGTCCTGCATCGGATGGACAGCAGCATGACCGTGGCCGCTTGGACACGCGATAGCACCGTACGCATCACCACCACGACCGACACTGCTGCCTGGACGACCACCTTCCACTTCGATCGGTACTTGGATACGCTGAACCTGCGCTTCACCCGGACCGACAGTGCTCACGCCCTCTTCACCCTGCATGGCCTTGTGCTCGACAGCGACGACCCTGGGATGGTCCTGCATGCGAGCGGGGTCAATGGGGCCAGCACCACCAGTTGGCTGCGATGCCAGCGCTTCACGCAGGACATGCGCCTCATCACGCCCGACCTCGCGATCCTTTCCATTGGCATCAACGATGCACATGATCCGGACTTCGATGCCGATCGGTTCAAGCGCAACTACCGGGAGCTGATCACCCGCATCAAAGAAGCCTCACCGGACGCAGCGATCCTGCTCACCACCAATACGGATAGTTACATGAAGCGCAAGGTGCCCAACCGCAATGCCGAGGTCGTGCGTCGGGTCATGCAGGAGCTATCGACCGAGACCGGTGCGGGGGTGTGGGACGCTCTGGGGGTGATGGGTGGTGTGGGCGCCATCAAGCAATGGGAAGCCGTGGGCCTTGCCAAGCGCGATCGCATCCATATGACGCGGGAAGGCTATGCCTTGCTCGGCGACCTGCTCATGGACGCGTGGATGGACCTCTACGATGCACACCTCAAGCGCCTTGCTCATCGGTGATCACAAGCGAACATGGACCTGTTCACCTCACTGGACCTTGGAAGCATCATCGGTTACGATCCGCGTGATCCGATCATCTTCACCCGCGGCTTCTTCTGGGCTTTCTTCGCTGTTGTCCTTGCGGTGTTCGCGATGGTCTACCGGAGTCACGGACCACGGAGCTTGTGGCTCTTTGCTGTGAGCCTCTTCTTCTATTGGAAGACAAGTGGACTGTTCGTAGGTCTGCTCCTCTTTTCGATCGTTCTCGACCATCGTCTCGCGCTGTGGAGCGGAGCCACGGTGGATCGTCGGCGCAAGCAACTGCTTCTGGCCTTGAGCGTAACGGTCAACCTTTCCATCCTACTCTACTTCAAGTATGCCACGTTCGTGGTGGAGAACCTGAACGCCCTACTAGGCACCACCTTCGAGCCGGTGAACCTCCTTGCCCGTTGGGCCAATGCAGCATGGGATGCGCACTTCGTGGAGAACAAGATCCTGCTGCCGGTGGGCATCAGCTTCTACACCTTCCAATGCATGAGCTACGCCATCGATGTGTATCGAGGCGATCTTCGACCGGTGCGGAGGCTGGTGGATTTCGGCTTCTACGTGAGCTTCTTCCCACAGCTTGTGGCTGGACCGATCGTGCGCGCTTCGGAATTCATCCCTCAGATCGAACGGCCTTACGCCTTGACCCGTGTACAGTTCGGTCTGGCCGTGTTCTGGATCCTGAATGGACTGTTGAAGAAGATGGTCATCGGTGACCACATCGCGGTGAACTTCATCGACCGGGTGTTCGCCGACCCCCTGCGCTACACGGGCTTCGAGACCATGATGGCCCTGTTCGGCTATTCACTGCAGGTCTATGCCGACTTCAGTGGATACACGGATGTGGCGATCGGGGTGGCCCTCTTGATGGGGTTCACACTCACCAAGAACTTCAACAGCCCCTACAAGGCGACCAACGTGGGCGAGTTCTGGAAGCGCTGGCACATGAGCTTGAGCACGTGGTTGCGTGACTACCTCTACATCCCCATGGGCGGCAATCGCAGTGGTTCGCTATTCTCCTGGATCATGCTGGGCATCATCGGAGCTGCGGTCATCCTGCTCACAGGCTGGTGGTGGTTGCCGGTGGTCTACTTGTCCGTGGTGGCCATGGTCGCCGTACTGGCCAAGGTTGCGCCCGGCACACACGGCTTCATCACCACCAACACCAACCTGATGATCACCATGCTCATCGGAGGCCTGTGGCATGGAGCCAGTTGGCTGTTCGTCATCTGGGGTGGCCTCAATGGTTTGGGCCTGGTGGTGTACAAACTTTGGAAACGCATCAGCCCTTGGGAGCATACACACCATTGGCTGGCCCATGCTTGGAAGGTCCTGATCACCTTCACGTTCATCACCTTCACGCGGATCTGGTTCCGCAGTGATTCGCTTACCACCGCGGAACACATCCTTCATCAATTGGGAGGACCGTTCGGATGGGATGTCATCGGCGATGTGATCGTGGGCTTCCGGACCGTATTCACGTTGATGTGTCTTGGTATGATCATCCATTGGTTGCCCGAACGTTGGAAGGAGCGTTACCGCAACTGGTTCGCGGGTCTGCCGTTGTGGGCCATGGGCCTGTTCTGTGTGCTGGCCGTGGTCCTCATCCACCAAACAGTGACTGCGGACATGGTGCCCTTCATCTACTTCCAGTTCTGAGGACCTCTTCGTGATCACTTACGCACCGGAGGGAAGAAGAACACCCACGGGTGCCGTTTGAAGTGTTGCCAAGCTGCACCTGCGATGGGCATCACCTCACCAAAGGCAACACCCCGTGAGCGGAGTGCAAGGACCATGGACAGACCGAAGCTGACCAGGAAATTGAACAGCCCGATGAGCCCGATACCCAATACCGGAACGATGACCATGGCCGGGGTTACGTGCCAGTCCATCCCCACCAATCCCAACCCAAGGTTGCCTGCAGCGAAAGTGATATGCCTGATGTCCAGTGGTAGTCCGAAAAAAGCCCCGACCATGCCCACGGAGCCCATGAACACCGCGAACCAGAAATTGCTGATGATGCCCCCTGCATTGGCTTCATAGTATGCTGCCAGCGCTTGACGCCGCTTTGCGGGTAGAAGCAATTTGAGCACCGGATGAGCGGCGATGCGTTGGGGCACCCGGGCATGCTTGGACCGATTGGAGACGCTGCCTGCGATGATACCGGAGAGGAACAGGAACACCCCGGCCAAGGCAGCATGCGGGATCGCCAGTGACCGGAAGGGGTCCAGTTCATGGATCATTTTCCCGGCTTTATGCGCGAAAAGCTCGGGGCCGAAAAGCGTATTCCATCCATACGCAAGACCAACCGCGACCGGAAAAGCCATCACCACGTTCCCCACAAAGGCGATGAATTGGGATCGCCACACCCGGGCCAATAGGTCGACAAGGGCCGCATAACGTTCCGCAGAAGGTGCCTGCCGACCTTCGTCGAGCGTGGCAGCGATGGTGGCCGCGGTCATGGCCGGTTGTTTGGTGGCCAATGTGAGATGCAACAGGTAGATCCCGATGAAGGCCCATGCGTAGTTCAAGCTGTACAGCATGGCATGGCCAAAGGGACTGGCCTCCAGTGTACCTGCCCACGCTTTGAGAACACATGCCAAGGCCACCAACGCCCCCCCACCCAAGGCCGTCCGCAACATGTGTCCGTATTCACCGGAGGTGGAGGTGATGTAGTGCTCTCCCGCACGACCGGCATGGCCAGTGATCTCGCGGGCCACGACCTGTGTGGACCGGTCGATGAACCCGAGCACATGCGTACTACCTGCACTGAGCCTGACCAACTCACGGAGGAGCTGGACCTGTTTGCTGCGCTGAGCGCGGTCGGGATCGATCACCAGCAAGCCCAATACCTGCTCCATTCGGTCCAGTAGCCGCTCCAGGATGATCAGTTGTTGGTTCGCCGAGAAGCCCATGCCGAGTTGCTCGGTATTGGCATAGGCCCGTTCGATGAACGTTCTGCATTGGCCCAGTAGGAGCAACACATGGCGATAGCCTTCGTCCTGATGATCACGAGAGCGTTCGCCCAACCGCACACGCGCGATGTGATCATCCATCTCATCGGCCAAGGCAACGAACGGATTGTCGAGGTTCTCATAGGTGGGTACCATCCGCATGACCTCATCCTCGAATGCCTTACCCGCTGCACGCAGACCCAGTACTTGCAAGGCAAAGACGAGCTCCTCCACGTGCCAGCGAATGGAACCTTCATCGTTCAACAGCTCCAAAAGGTCCAGCAGCCGCACCAGGTCCTGTTCATCCAAGCAATCCACCCATTCCGCATCCCGCTCACGGAAGAACACGTTCACCAGGAGGTGATCGCTGGTACCTTCCTCGGGCTGCGGCGGTAGCACCTTGTAAACCAAGCGCCGCTTCAACTCCCGCCAGAAAGCACCGCCAGGAATACCCGCATCGGTGAAGGTGCGGTGGAACCGCATTCCGGAGGTGAGCCTTCGCAGGTAGTCGGCTAGCCCGGCCCGAAGGCCTTGATCCTGCTCCAAAAGAGCGATCAAGTGCTTCACGCGTGCGGATGCATCTTGCGGTCGACGGGAGGAGGGCCGTATGGCCTCGACCAATTCTGCAAGCAGATCGATATCGTGGCCTTGGTGCCGGGCGATGGCAAGCAGCACATCGAGCAAGTGTGAATGGGCCATGGGGGGAAGTTAGGTCCGCTTACTTCACCGAACTGCGTTGATCAACTTCCATCGGTCGCGTTCACACGTCGGAGCAGAGCGCGAACTTCGCCACCGCAATGGCAACTCACCTCGTAACCGGCGGCTGCGGATTCGTTGGCCGCAACATGGTCCAGCGACTCTTCAACACCACCGCTGACCGGATCCTGGTCATCGACGACCTCAGCGTGGGCACCCACCCCGACACATGGGCGCCGTGGAAGTGCAACGGCGTGGACCGGGGACTCACGGTATACGGCGATGGACGTGTGCTCTTCCTACAGGCGGATCTGCGCGACGTGCTTCGCGAACTGAACAAGGATGCTGGCTACTTCAACAAGCAGTACGGTCTGGACGTCACGAACTTCCGCGACATCTTCCACTTCGCGGCCATCGTTGGTGGTCGCAGCAAGATCGACGGCGATCCCATGCTGGTGGCCCAGGACCTGAGCATCGATGCGGAGCTCTTCCTCTACGTGTGCCGCCACAAGCCACACCGCTTCCTCTACCCCAGCAGCAGCGCCGCCTACCCCATCGACCTGCAGACCGAGAGCAACACCCTCAAGTTGAAGGAGAGCGACATCGACTTCAAGAAGATGGGCGAGCCTGACATGACCTATGGCTGGAGCAAGCTCACGGGCGAGTTCCTGGCCAAGATCGCGGCCAGCCACTACGGCGTGCACGTCACCTGCATCCGCCCCTTCAGCGGGTATGGTGAGGACCAGGACCTCTCCTACCCGGTGCCCGCCATCGCCGCGCGCGCTGCCAAGAAGGAGAACCCCTTCGAGGTCTGGGGCACCGGCAAACAGGGCCGCGACTTCGTCCACATCGACGACGTGCTCGACCTCACGCTCCTTGCCATGGACAAGATCAGCGACGGCAGGGCCATCAACATCGGCATGGGCAGGCTCACAAGCTTCCTGGAACTGATCGAGGTATTCACCGGCTTCGCGGGATACAAACCCACCATCAAACCCTTGCTCGACAAACCTGTTGGTGTACACAGCCGCTACTGCGACATGACCTGGGTGGAGGAGAACCTCGGGTGGAAGGCGAAGATCAGCATCGACGAAGGGATGCGGAGGGTGTATGAGGCGGCGCTGAAGCAGATCAGATGATCAGAAGATCAGATGATCAGATAATTGAGCGCAGCGCGATCGGCGGGGTCAGCGCAATGAGTTCTCGGTGGGTGCGCATTCCAATTTCCGATCATCTGATCCTCTAATTTTCTGATCAATGATCGTCTGCTTCGGCCCCGGCCCCAAGTTCAAAGGTGGCATCGCGCAGTACAACACCGCGTTGGCGAGGAGAGTAACGCTCTCTTGTTGTCTTCTGTTTGCCAGCGTGATTTCTTCCGCACAGCGCAACTGCGACACAACATCTTACGGTGACGGGGAATTCTTCCGGATCTTCGGAGGTACGGCTGAACCTTGGCAGAACTGTGGCGACACGATTATCGTGAAGAACACGGTCGTCATCTATTCATTCACCCAATGTGTCCTCTGGGCTGAAAACAAGCAAGGAAAGCCGAAGTGGATCTTTGACCTAGGGAGCATGACGGCTTGCAAACTGATCGCGTTCGAGAAACCCGAAGGCCCTTATCCGGAAGCGCTCATGCGAACAGACATTGTATTCCAAACGGATGACAAGCGAATCTTTGCGTTGCGCGCTTCTAATGGAACCATTACCGCCGTGCGACGCGAGATCTTCGAGAGTAAGAAGCGATGAGCTCCCCCCACATCATCTGCTTCGGCCCAGGCCCCAAATTCAAGGGCGGCATAGCGCAGTACAACACCGCGTTGGCGCGTGCGCTGAAGGATGAAGGGGCACAGGTCACCATCGTCAGCTGGACGCAACAGTACCCGGCGATCATCCCACGCGAATTCGTGGACAAGGCCAGCCGCAGCGACTTCCTGGAGGGCTATGACATCCCGGTGAAGTACCTCACCAACTGGAACGACCCGCGCACCTGGGGCGCCACCGCGAAGGCCATTGCCGCGCTGAAGCCGGACAAGGTCATCATCCAGTGGTACAACCCCACGCAGGGCATCCCGCTGAACAGCATCGCCAACTACCTGCGCAAACACACGAAAGCAGAGATCCTCTTCGACCTGCACTTCGTGGCCGCCAAAGAACAGAGCAGCCTGGATGCACGGCTTACGCGGATGGCACTGCGGCATGGGCACAGCTTCATCGTTCACGCTTACAAGACAGCGGAGGAACTGAAAGCACTATTCGCTGGGGAGGAATTCAACTTGACGTTGGATGGCGCGCGGGGAATACGGGCGCGAGATCTCGCGCCCCAACGCGCCATTCTGAAACTCTACCACCCCATCTACACCCTCTTCAAACCCGACCCCTCCTTCGACAAGGAAGTTTGGAAAGCCCAGCACCACCTGCGAAAACACGTCTTCCTCTTCTTCGGCTTCATCCGCAAATACAAGGGGTTGCATTACTGCATCGAAGCTTTTGCGGAACTCGCCAAGCAGCGCGACGATGTGAGCCTGATGATCGTGGGTGAACGCTTCTGGCAAACGGTGGACCAGAGCAAGCTGAGCACCAAGTTGAAGAACGCGGTCTTCGGCACGGTGAAGAAGCTCTTCCTGAAAAAGGCCGACGACGAGCGCGACTACGATCCGTTGGCGATGATCGCCCAATTGGGTCTACAAAACAGAACACTCGTGGTGGATCGCTTCATCCCGAACGAGGAGGTGCCGCCCTACTTCCAAGCGGCGGACACCATCGTCCTCTTTTACGAGACCGCTACGCCCAGCGGGGTCGAGAGCCTCAGCTACAACTTCAAGTTGCCCGCCGTTGCCACACGGGTGGGGCACTTCCCTGAGACCATCACCGATGGCTTCAACGGCTACCTCGCCGAACCGAAGAACATCGCCGACATGGTGCGCGTGATGAACGCGAGCATTGATCGGCCGATCCCGCGAGAGAACGTGGTGGAAGCCACCAAGAACATGAGCTGGGCGAATTATGCGAAGGCAGTGTTGATGGGTTGAACCAGTGCGGCGCAACGACGCCACATGGATGAAGCGGAAGTATGGAGGCCTTGTGTTGAGATCATCTTGCGTAGCTTTCGGTATGAACACCATGCTACGCCCCGTCGCACTTTCAGTTCTCGGCATGCAGGGATTATTGATCTCTGCGCAGGAGATCGAGTTCGATCAAGGCAACTGGCGATCACAGGGAGCTGAATATCAAAGGCGCTTGATCACTGTTTTGCAGAACGAAGAACGGGTCGACACGATGTACACGGAGGATCTGAGCACTGGTGAACTGGAAATGGTCGTCGAACGACATCCCTTGGCCCGGTATGAATACTTCACGGTCAATGATCCTGTTCCTGCCCTGCGTCGAAGGATCGATATTCGTCAGCAGGAGATCTCTGATACCACTTACGTAGAAAGGATCGAGGGTGGCGAAATGGTCATGGTTGTTCAAAGGATCATCAAGGACATCCCCAACGGCACGTATCAGGAGTTCTACCCCAATGGTATGATCCGCATCACAGGCGCGTTGGATGGTTACAAGCCCGACGGCACGCTGAAAAAGACGGGCACGTGGATGGAATGGGATGCCGCTGGGAACGTCATCCGCGAGGAACACTACCCGTAGACCCTACTCGATCGTCACCGTACCGCGCGCCTCCACCTCCCAAATGCGCCGTCCACCAGCGGAACCGTCGGACTGCTGGATGCTCATGGTCTTTGTGCGTGTGAGGTAGAGATCTGCCGTGCCCGTGGTGAGGTTGGTGAAGAGCGAGACGGGCAGTTGAATGCTCTGGGTGCCCATGACGGAGACGTTCACTTGGGAGCTGCTGGTGCTGCCCTGTTTCAGTTCGGCGCTCACGGTCTCCCCGCTTTCCAAGGGCCTGCCGGACCAGAACACCTGCCCTCCGTTCAATTGGGAAAGGACCACGCCGTTGGGTACGTTGATGTCGTTGGTATCCGCCCGCGAGATGGTGTTCAGGAAGGTGCCGCCCCCTTCCTTGGTGTAGCGGAACACGCCGTCCACCATGCCTTCCGTGCTCCAGCGGTAGAAGTAATTATCCAGCTCGGTATACGTGGTGTGGGCCGCGTTGTTGAAGGTGATGGATGAGCCGCCGGTCAGTTGAAGGTGCACGCCTAGGCTGCTGCTCTTGCGGAAGGTGGCATAGGCCCTCGTCCGGTTGTCGGGCTTGTCGTAAAGCACCTTCAGGTCCTGGTACACCGGCGTGGAGACAGGCAGGTCGTCGCTCTCCTCCTTGGCACAGGCGGTAAGCAGCAGTAGTGGGGCCAACACGGCAATGCGGGTACGCATGGTGAACGGGTCTTGGTGTGAACCGCAGGCAACAAGTGTACCGATCCGCACTCCATCCCCGGCACAGGGCTACTCGGCGGGAAACCAAGGGCTTCCATCGACGTAGAACACCATCGCATGAGAATGATCGTTAGCTTCACGACCCCGCTGACGTCCTGCGAACTGGAACCTCGCATAAAGGGACGGTAGTGGAATAACCTGCTACGGAACAATGGTGAACCCACCAATGCTCTTGGTCTTCCTTTTGTCCTGGCTCTTCGCTGGGGATCCCGGTGTCGCGCCCATGCCGGCACCTCTTCCCGGGTTGGCCGAGGATGCCACGCGTTCGGAAGCCATGGAGCTTTACCACGATGTGGGACTGGTCGGAGAGGTGGCCTCTGAAGTGTTCGTGAAAGCCTACGCCCGTATCAGTGGCATGGCTCCGGCCCGCATGCTGGCCATCGCGGACATGACCCAACCCAGCACGTCCAAGCGACTGTACATCATCGACCTGGACCGGAAGACCTTGGTGCTTCGTACTTGGGTGGCTCACGGACAGGGCACCGGTGAACTGATGGCCCGGCATTTCAGCAATTCCCATGGCTCGCACCAGACCAGCCTCGGCCTGTACCGTGTTGGGGCCGAGATCGTGAGCCCCAAGCATGGCCCGGCATTATTGCTTCATGGATTGGACAAAGGCACCAACGACCAGGCATTGGCCCGCGAGGTGATCATGCACGGTGCGGACTACGTTAGTACGACGTTCATCGCCCAACATGGCCGCTTGGGCCGCAGTTGGGGTTGCCCTGCCGTGAGCCGCGACCAGATGGCCCGCATGATCGAATTGCTCGCCGATGGCGGCCTGCTCTACGTGCACGGGAACTGATCCGCACGAAGACCGCACCTTTGTGGTCCCATGTTCCGTCCCCTTCCTCTCCTCGTGGTCCTGTTGATCGGCGCCACCGCTTGTACTACTGTGGACGTGCCCGCGGATACCAAGGACTTGGAGGAAAAGACCAAGGACATCAGCGCGGTATTCGAATCGAAGGAGGCCTACAGCGTCCTCCGGCTGGACAGTTCGGATATAGAAGCCTTCCTGGACAACTTCCCGAGCTATCGCACGGACACGGTCGGTATTCGTAATTTCTACCATCGTCGTAAATACCAATACGCATGGTTCGTCAACGACTCCTTGTCCCAATCGGCACTGGCCTTCTTCGATCTCGTGAATAGTGCCGATACGGCCTTCGCGGCAGTGCGTGCCCTGCGGGACCGGATGCGTGAACTGTTGCAGACCACCAAGGCGGATGGCCGGAACATCGCACTCTGCGACAGTTGCCAACTGCACCTCGAACTCGCGCTCACGGCCCAATTCTTCGGGTTCGCAGACAAGAAGTATGGCGGGGTGGTAGGCAAGGACCTTCGCGAGCTCGACTGGTTCATCCCGCGTCGAAAGAAGGATGTTTCCCGACTGATCGATTCCCTCGCTGCGGGTCACATGGACCTTTCGCCGTGGGAGCCCGTGCATCCCCAGTACCGCTCGCTCAAATCCCAGCTTCGCCACTATCACCTGTTGGACAGTCTTTCCGACTGGACACCGATCAGCCTTGGAGAATTGCGGAAGCTGGAACCGGGCCAGCGCAATGTCATCGTACCCGACCTACGGCAACGTCTACTGTTGTTGGGCGACCTCACCACCACCGGCGACACCCTTTACCTGAACAGTAAGGACTACGACAGCACCCTGGTCCTTGCCGTGCAGCGCTTCCAAGAGCGGCACGGCCTTCACCCGGATGGCGTGGTGGGCAAGGATGTGGTGGCAGCCATGAACGTGCCCCCGAGCGAGCGATTGCGCACCCTGTTGGTGAACATGGAACGACTTCGATGGGTACAGGAGGAGTATGCCCCGGATCAGGTCCTGGTGAACATCCCGGAGTTCCGGATGCACGTCTTCGAAGAAGGCCACGAAGTATTGAGCATGGACGTGGTCGTGGGTACAGTGGCCACGCGTACCGTGATCTTCAGCGATTCCCTATCACAGATCGTTTTCAGCCCCACATGGACCATTCCCCAGAGCATCGTCCAAGGCGAGATCCTGCCATCCATGGCGCGCGACCCCAACTACCTGCGGAAGAAGAACATGGAGAAGATCGGTGGAAGCACGACGAACCCGATCATCCGCCAACGACCGGGTGCTGGCAATGCCTTGGGTCGGGTGAAGTTCCTTTTCCCCAATAGCTACAGCATCTACTTCCACGATACCCCGAGCAAGGGAGGGTTCGCTCGCGAACAGCGCGCATTCAGTCACGGCTGCATCCGATTGAGCCAGCCGGCTGCACTCGCCGAATACCTGCTGCGCAACGACACCACATGGACACCGACGAAGATCAAGGAGGCCATGTTCAGTGAGCAGGAGAAATATGTGCGACTGCCGAAGAAGAGGCCCGTCACCATCGGTTACTTCACGAGCTGGGTGGACGAAAAGGGTGCTTTGCATTTCAGGGAGGATGTCTACGGTCATGATGCCCGCCTGGCCAACGAGCTCTTCGACGAGCCGAGCCCCCTACCCTTGTGATCGTCCGACCCGATCTTGAGCGGCAACACCGACATGCGATCACTACACCGCCCCATCGCATTGCTTGCCGATATCCGCTTCTGGGTGCTGGTTTTGGTACTGGTGCGCCTGATCGGTATCACCAACCCTCCCCTGGAGACGGCCCATCATTGGCGTCAGACCACCGTGGCGATGGTGGCTCGCAATTACCACGAGCACGGGATCGATCTGATGTATCCACGGGTGGACATGGCCGGCGAACGTAGCGGGATCACGGGCATGGAAGTGCCTCTGTTATCAGCGGCCATCGCGGTCATCAGTGGGCCGTTCGGCTATGCACACTGGTACGGCCGGATCATCGCATTACTCCTTTGTAGTGCGGGTCTGTTGGCCTATCACAGCCTGGTCCGGAAGTATTTCTCGGACGAGACCGCGTTTTACTCCACCCTCGTCTTGGGCGTATCGTTATGGTTCAGCTACGGGCGCAAGATCATGCCGGATGTACCGAGCACTTCGCTCGTCCTGATCGGTCTGGCGTTCGCGGCGAAGGCCTTGCAGGGAGGACGGATCCGTTTGCTTGGACCAGCTGCTGCGTTTTGCATGGCATTGGGTACGGCGATGAAGCTACCTTCCGGCTACCTGATGGTACTGCTTCCCGCGATGGTCCTTTTTTCCCCTGCCACCAAGCGTGACCGCTGGATCCTGATGGGGTTGGTGTGCCTGTTCCAGTTGCCGGTGCTCTGGTGGTATTTCAGCTGGGCACCTCACTTGGATGAACTCGGTGGCTATACCCATTTCTTCATGGGGAACGGTATCGGCAAGGGGCTTCAGGAACTACTGCACGCTCCGATACGGGTGCTCGACAACTTCTACTTCGATGCATTGCGTTTCTCCGGTGCCGCCCTTGCAGTGGCAGGACTGGTGATGGCCTTTGCGCGCCGTGAACGTGTCCTCCTGATGATCGTGATGCTGGTCTCGCTCTCCTTCTTCTTCGTCATGCTCAAGGCAGGTGCCGCCTTTTGGAAGCATGCGTACTATGTGGTACCATTCATACCCCTATTGGCCCTTTTGGCGGGCAGCGCCCTTGTACGCGTTTCGAATTGGCGCTGGCGAGTTGCCCTCCTGGTCCTGGTAGCCACCGAAGGCCTTGCGAACCAATGGCAGGACCTGAGGATCTCCCCCACCCAAGCACCGCTTTTGAACTTGGAAGCCGCGTTGGACCAGCTGGGCGACCGGGGAGACCTGATCATCGTGAACAGTGGCTCCATTCCGACACCGCTCTATTTCGCACACCGAAAGGGATGGACATGCTACCGTGATGATCTGGCCCGAGTGGGCTACATCGATTCGCTCACCTCATTGGGGGCTGTGTGGTTGGTCCAGGTCCGTAAGGGATATGAAACGAACGTACCGATCATGGCTCCGGCAGCAGTGATCACCGAGGATTATGCGATATTCCGTGTTAGGCCTTGATCACTGTGTCGCGGGCAATATGGACACCCGGATCTCGTCCGCCTTCAAGTAGCGCACCAGTGATCGGTTCGTCCAATGTTCAGGGTCGGTGTTCAATTCGAGGACCTTCAATGCCACCGCGGTACCGGGTTGTCTATCGAACCGTATGTCCGTAACGCGCTGAACGTGGGCATCCTCAATGGCGCGGTAGCGCATCGTCCATGCGCGGTCATTGGCTGCAGCGGCGCCCATCAGGAGATCGGATGCCACGCGTCCGTCATTGCCTCCAACGAGCAAGGCCAGTACAAGACCGATCACTGGCGCGATGATCGCACGTCGCGAAGTTGGAAGCCGGTACCTCCCTGGCCGCAAGACCTGTTGTTCGATCGCCATGACCAGAATGACCCAGAGTGGCAGGAACACGGACCACCCGACGTTGACCGTTCGATGTTGACCGAGCATACCCGTGGCCCAATACGGAAGTACCATGCACATGGCCACAGCCAGGAAAATGACAAACGCAACGGTATACCAACGCCATGGAACCATGGGCGCACGCTCCGACCTTCGCAACAAGGCCAATACCACGATAGTTGCCAAAGTGATAGCAGGCGACAACACCCACGAAAGCAGGAACCGTCCGGTCTGAAGTACGGTCATCCATAGGGTGAACAACACATCGCCGCCAGCCGTGAACTGCGCAGCCCGCGCTGCATTACCCGGCGCCAGGAAAGTGATCATCGCGGCGCTTATGTACAACAACATCAGGATGGACAACGGTACGGGTATGTCACGGCATTTTCTCTTATGGTCAATGACGAACGCCACTGTTCCCATGAGCACCAAGGCGAGATGCACCTCGTTGCTCCACATGATCCAAACACCCAGCAGGGCTGCAAGCAAATACCATCGTGCTTGTCCCTGAGCATGTGTATCATAACGCAGGCGAATGGACACAGCCGCCAGGTGGACCAGCAGGATCTGTGGTAGGGTATACGTGACCGTGCCCGTGTACCAGTACAAGCCTTCCGTAAGGTCGGGCAAGGTGTTCAACCATAGCGTGGTGAAGCCCAGCGCAGCGGGTAGGCCCCATTGCCGCTGCACTCCCAAAGGCTGAAGCGCTCGGAACAGTGCCACCCATGCCGTGACCATGCCAACGATCCAAACCGCAGGCAAGCAACGGTAGAGCACCAACCCGTCGTCGAGACCCAACACCAGCGGCCCACGCAGGACCAATAAGTTGCTCGCTACACGACCGTTCCAGCCAACGTATTCCTGAAACAAACGTTCGAGCAAGGGCAGGTCGAAGGCCGTGTACGCATAGGACCAGTCATCCGCATAGGGATGCATGTACACGCCGAGTACGACAAAGCGGGCAAAGCCCAGGACCATAAGGAGGTCGATCAGCGGCCGGGCGCGCATCCGGTCCCGTTCCTGGTCACCAGCCAAGGCGCTGCTTGACGCGATAACTGTTCCGATCCGAACTGTTGCGACTCACCAGTTCGGCCACGAAGCCCACCGTGAACAACTGCACCCCGATGACCATGGCGACCAAAGCCACATAGAACAAGGCCTGATCGGATACCAAGGGAGCCGGTTCATGCCAAAGGAACAGGTGAAGCAACTTACTGACCAGCAGCCAGGCCACCGCACCCATACCGAACACGAACATCATGGTACCCAGGCCACCGAAGAAATGCATGGGCTTCTTCCCGAAACGGAAGATGAACGTGATGGTAAGCAGGTCCAGGAACCCGTTGATGAAGCGGTCGAAACCGAACTTGGTCCTACCGTACTTCCGGGCGTGGTGCTTCACCACCTTCTCGCCGATGTTCCGGAACCCCTCCTTCTTGGCGATGAAAGGGATATACCGGTGCATTTCGCCGAACACCTCGATACTCTTCACCACCTCACTGCGGTAGGCCTTCAGGCCGCAATTGAAGTCGTGCAGGTGGACACCGCTCACCCGCCGGGTGGTCCAGTTGAAGAGCTTGGTGGGCAAGGTCTTGGTGATGGGGTCGTAGCGTTTCTTCTTCCAACCGCTCACCAGATCGAACCCTTCCTGGTCGATCATGCGATAAAGCTCGGGAAGTTCATCCGGATCATCCTGAAGGTCGGCATCCATGGTGATGACCACCCTACCTTTTGCAGCACGGAAGCCTTCGTTCAAAGCTGGGCTCTTGCCGTAATTGCGCCCGAAGCGGATCCCTTTGACACGATCATCGGCCTTGGCCAGTCGCTCGATCGCCTGCCATGAACCATCGGTGCTGCCATCGTCGATGAAGATCACCTCATAGTGCACCGCCATACCGCCAAGTACGCCATGGAGACGGTCCGCCAGGATCGGCAACGACTCATGCTCGTTCAATAAGGGAACGACGATGCTCACGTCCATGCTGCAAGGATAAGCAGGGATGATCGAAGGATCGAGCGATCGTCCTACCTTTGTGCGGGGCAAGTCCTGTACGACCAGCTCCCGCTGAATCCCCCAGGTCCGGAAGGAAGCAAGGGTAGGCGGTTGTAGCGGTGCGATGCGGGTCGCTTGCCCCACTTTTTTTGCCCGTATCGACCGTATCGCGGTCATGTTCCAAGCCCCATTGATCCGGTCCCGTACCCGAATTCCAAGGCGGTAAGCTGCCGTTGATCATCGAGGGGGATCAAGGTTGTTCGTCCTGAGGTCGCACCCATCCTGCCATGGATCATAGCCCGTTCGTTCATCAGGGCCCTGATCCAAACCACGATCAGCCTTTCCGGTTCGCACTAGCTTTGGGCAATGTCCACCGTTGCGATCCGCTCCTTACCAGCGCTCCGTCGGCACATCCGCTTCCGGGCCCTGCGTTATTCGATCACCCTGACCGCCCCCGCGCTAGCGATCGCGGGACTGCTGCTTCCTGGCTGGTGGACGTGGGCCACGGTATTCTATGCCTTCGGGGTGATCCCGCTGTTGGAACTACTGATCCCTGCGGACAAGTACAATTTGAGCAAGGAAGAAGGAACGGCCGCTTTGGAAGACCCCCTGTTCGATAGGCTGCTTCATGCCATCGTTCCCATCCAATGGGGTATTCTCATCCTATTCCTGTTCCAAGTGGATCGGACCGGTCTTGCCCTTTGGGAAGTGGCCGGGAGGATCCTGAGCATGGGCATCCTATGCGGGATCCATGGGATCAACGTGGCGCATGAATTGGGCCACCGTGTCAGGCGCTGGGAGCGGGATCTTGCGCGTGCCTTGTTGCTCACGAGCCTTTACATGCACTTCATCATCGAACACAACCGGGGCCACCACCGCCGCGTGGCCACACCCGACGATCCTGCCTCGGCACGGTTTGGCGAATGGCTGCCCCTGTTCTGGTTGCGCAGCGGTATCCTCAGCTTCATCAGTGCATGGCACATCGAGGCTGACCGTATGCGTAAGGAAGGTCACAAACCTTATGGATGGCGCAACGAAATGCTCCAGGCCTTGTTCTGGCAAGGCGCGCTCGTGCTTGTGATCGGTCTGGTGTTCAATGTCAAGGTCATGACCGCATTCCTACTGGCAGCGTTCGCGGGTATGATCCTGCTGGAAACGGTGAACTACATCGAGCATTATGGCCTACAGCGCGCGCGTTCGGACCAAGGGGGATATGTCCGGGTGCAGCATGTCCATTCATGGAACAGCGACCACGTCATGGGGCGTCTTATGCTCTTCGAACTCTCCCGGCATAGTGACCACCACTGGAAGGCCAGTCGCAAATACCAGGTCCTGGATAGCCATGCGGATGCACCACAATTGCCCACCGGTTACCCGGGCATGATGTTATTGAGCGCGATCCCACCCTTGTTCTTCGCCGTGATGCATCCCCGATTGAAGCGGATGTACGAACAGTACGACACGCTCGTCGGTCCGGTCCGATAACTTTGGTGCACGCTCCGGCACCCGGTTTGCTTCGTCGATAACCAGAAACGGCTCATCAACGTAGAACCGGCGTCCATCGAATCATGAATAGTACGGAGGAGACCGTTCAGGACCGTGCCGTTCCATCGGCCGTGAAGAGACTGATCACCGAACTGGTGCATCGTTTCGGGCGTAAGCGTATCGACCTGTTGACAGCCCGTTCATCGAGCAGGGCTGAACTTTCCAGCGGTGCGGTGGACTTCCGCGCAGAGACCGCTCATGTGCGTCGATCCGACTGGACCATTGACCCGTTACCCGATGCCCTGATGGAGCGCCGGGTGGAGCTCATTGGCGGCGCGCACCGATCCGAGCTCATCAATGGGTTGAACGCAGGGGCCAAGACGTACATCGCCGACCTCTGGAACTTCACACCGAACGACACCTGGAACATCCTGCGGGCCCATCGGAGCTTGGAGCGTGCCGCAAAATTGGAACTGGCCTACTTGGACACCGAAGAGGGCCGCGTGCGGGTGAACCCGAACACCGCTACCCGACTGATGGTGGTACCTCGGCCCCTGTTCGCGTTGGAAAGTGTCCTCATGTTGGACGATGAACCGGTGCCCGCCGCATTCTTCGACCTGGCCATGCTGGTGCATAACTGCGCGGCCAGTTGGGCCGCCAAGCAAGGTGGGATCTACCTCTACTTGCGCGACGTGCACGGTCATCTGGAAGCCCGGTTATGGGAGCAGGTGTTCGACCTGCTGGAAGAACTGTCCGATCTGCCACGGGGAACCATCCGCGCCACTGTGATGATCGACAGTATCACAGGAGCCCTCGAGGCCGATGAGATCCTGTTCGAACTGATGCACCACGCTGCCGGCCTGAGCGTGGACCCGCAAGGTTATGCGGCGGACCATGTCGCACTGTTCCATGGAACGGACCGCCCGGTACTACCCGACCGGGAGACCATCTTCCTGAACGCCCCTATGTTGCGTGCGTTGAGCCTTCGCATCATCGGCGTTTGCCACCGGCGCGGGTGCCACGCCATCGGAGCACCCAGTTTCGTGCTTCCACCCTTGGTAAGGGAACGGATGAAGGCCAGTTACTTGGAGATGCTCGGAGACAAGGAACGCGAAGCTGTGGATGGTTTCGACGGTACCATCGTGGTTGATGGTGATACGGTCAATCCGGCAATGGTGGAGTTCAATAAGAGCATGCCCCGAGCGAACCAGTTGTACTACCTGCGCAACGACGATATCCGCCCGAGCGACCTCATCCAGCGTCCGGAGGGGGCCATCACAGTGGACAGCCTTGTGGGGATGATACGTACCACGCTCCGGTTCATGGTGGAACGTAAGGAAAGCCGTGGCTGGGTGATCCAAGGAGGAAGGAAGCACGATCGTTCCTCCTTACGGCTCGCCCTGCGCTTGCTTTGGCAGTGGAACCATAGCGCTGCCGGTGTGATCACCGCGACAGGTCTCGAGGTCCGCGATCACCTCATACGCTTCCTGGTCCGCAAGGAGAGTGAGAAGATGTTCGCCGATAGCGATGACCACACGCGTAGGTTGGCCGCCAAGGCGGTGGATCGTATGATCGAGCTCATGCTGGCCCCGGAGGTTCCCATGGAGCCTTGAACTGAAGCGCCCCGCGCCTATCTTGGCCGCAGAAGTGGCCTACCCCGATTGGATATCCCTGAACGACCGGTTGCCTGAGGATGGGCAGCGCGTACTGTGCAAGGTACCTGGGAACTCGGTCTTCCTACCCGGCAAGACCGGGGCCACCGAACAGCGGGAAGTGGTGATCATGCGCTTTGCCAAGGACTTCTTCCTGAAGAACCCCAGCAAGACCGGCTACTCGGGTCCCTCCCACTTCTGGCTGGGTGAAGGCACGAGCAACCGCTTCTTTGTGGAGGTGACCCACTGGCTTCCGCTCCCCTTGGTATGAGGCGATCGTCCGGAAATGGGACAGGGTGCCCGACCTGAAGGTCGAACACCCTGTCCTGAATGCTAACGGATCACTTCACAATGTCCAACAGCTCCACCTCGAAGATGAGGGTGCTGTTACCGGGGATGGTGCCGCCGGGTCCACCGGATGGACCATAGGCGAGATCGCTGGGGATGTAAAGTTTCCATTTGCTGCCCACGGGCATCAATTGGATGGCCTCCACCCAACCGCGGATCACACCACCCACCGGGAAGGTGGCTGGTTCACCGCGATCCACGGAACTATCGAACTTGGTTCCATCGATCAAGGTACCCGTGTAATGCACCTTCACCTGATCGCTCGCCAACGGCTTGGCGCCTGTACCCATGGTGATCACCTCGTACTGAAGACCGCTCTCCGTGGTGGTCACACCCGGCTTCTTGCCATTCTCGGCCAGGAAGGCCTCACCGGCCACGCGGTTCTCCTCTCCCTTCACTTGCTCCTCGGCCATACGGCGCTCCTGCAACTTCATCATGTAACCCTGCACCACCTGTTCCAAGGAGGCCTGGTCCATCATGGTATTGCTGTCCAGACCGTGGCGCAAACCCAATGCCATCGCATCGATGTTCACACTGTCGAGTTTGCCACGTTTGAAGTTGGCCCCGATGTCTGCGCCGATGGCATAGCTTACGGAATCCATTTCGTTCTTCAGTTCCACGGGGCCTTTCTGGCCTTGGGAGCAAGCGCTGAGGAAGGTCATCGCCAGCGCGGCGTTCACGATGCGTACGGTCATGGGGGATGAATGGGGCGCGAAGGTAGTCAACCTGCGGCACCTGCCCCGGCGCTGAGGATCCGCTCAAGTGCCCGGTTGAAACGCACGAACCTATGGAGGTCGCTGTGGTGCCCCTTGGCGAAGGTGAACATCTCCCGCTGCACGGAGGAAGGAACGAGCGAATAGAGCTTCAGGGCCGAGTAGTATGGTACCACCGTATCGCGTTTACCATGGAATATGTACACCGGACATCCCACACGGCGAATGGCCTTGTCATTGCGGAACGGATAACGCAATAAAAGGCGATACGGCAGGATGCGCAAGTAGGAGTAGGCCACATCGTACAGGTTGGCGAAGGGCGTTTCCAGCAGCAACAGGCGCGGGTGGTTGTTCGCGGCCACGGGGGTGGCGAGGCCACTTCCCAAGGACCTGCCGTACACCACGATATCCTGCTCCGGGAACGTCTCCTTCACCCTGTCGTACCATGCTTGGGCATCCGCGTGAAGTGCGGCCTCGCTGAGCGGCCCGCGACTCTTACCGTAGCCACGGGGGTCCGGCATGAGCACCGAATGACCGAGGCGCACGAACCGTGCAGCTTGCTTTCCCCACCGGCGCAGGCTTCCCGTATTGCCATGGAAATACAGAACGACCCCTTTCGGTCCCTCGACCGGAAAGTAGAGTGCGTGCAACGAGATGCCAGGACCCCGATCCAACGTCCATTCCGCGAACGGAAGTGCAAGGCGGAAGCGATGGGTGGGTCCCACACGGAACCGGATGAAGATGAAACGCTCCTGTAAGAGGTAGTAGAACAGGCATAGGGCCGCATAGGCCAGCACCACCACTGCGAACAAAGCGACCAGATAGTCCATTCACTCCAAAGGTACATGGACGTACATGGGTCGCGCCCCATCTTTGTAGGCCATGCGCGTCCTCGCAGTGTTCTTCACGCTTTTCCTTTCTGGTGGTCTTAGCGGCCAGGTGGTTCAACGCAAGCACTTGATCACCAGCTACGGAGCCGGCGTGGGGCTCCTTACCATGAGCAGCCCCACGGAGGTGTTGCGTTCCACGAGTGCACTTGCCGGGTCCATCCGGTTCGCTGTGGGTTACGCAGCAGGGGATCGATTCTCGTTGGGGTTCCACTATGAGCGCTTGGGAAGCACGATACACCCAGGGCCAGTGGAGCGCTTCCGGGTTTCACAATACCATTTCGAGGTAAGCGTCCGGCCGGTGATGCGGGAGCGTTGGTGTATAGAATTCGGCGTGGGCGTGGGACCGAGCATCATCGTGCTAAGCCCCACGGTCGGCCGCCTACAACCCCGAGCGAACGTGGGCAGCGTGGGGTTTGGGCTACGTTACTTGCGCATGCTGGGTCCTACCTTGGGAGTATCCATCGGGTGCGAGATCACCGCGGCCCAGGAGGCATCATTGGCCGTGGAGGCGGTACCGGTGCTGGATGAACGCGGACAAGCGGTGCAGGTCGGTTGGAACGCCCCACGCTTGGGTGGTGGCCTGGTGGTTCGGTTCTAAGGTGTCAACGCTTGTCGCGCAAGAACATCCACTGGTCCGATGTACTCTCCTCGGGAGCAAAGCGATAGCCATCGCCCCGGTAGTGTTTCAGGCTTTCGGGATCCAGGAGGCGGTGCTGTAGGATGTGCCGGGCCATCGCCCCACGCTGGTGCTTAGCGAAGATCATCACCGTGCGGTATCCACCAGGCGTCAGGTCCTTGAAGACCGGGGTGATGACCTTTGCCTTCAACCGTTTGGTACGCACGGCCCTGAAGTACTCCGTGCTGGCCAGGTTCACCACCACCTCCGACCCGCTCTCCTCGAGGTCCGTAGCCAATTGCTCGGTGATACGGTCACCCCAATAGGCGTAGAGGTCCTTGGTGCGCCCCACGACCAGGGAGGTCCCCATCTCCAACCGATGGTCCTGGATGAGATCCAAGGGACGTAATATGCCATAGAGCCCGGACAGGATGCGCAAGTGGTGCTGACCGAAACGAAGGTCCTCGGGTGCAAGGGTGCGCGGACCGAGTCCCCGATAGGCTTCGCCGTTGTACAAGAACACTGCGGGCTTGGCCGTGGTCCGGGTATGCACCGGGTCCCAACGTTGATAGCGCGCGTGGTTCAGTTCGGCCAGTTTATCACTGAGGTCCATGAGTTTCGCGAGCTTTCGCGTGGACTGTTTGCGTAGCGCAACGATCAACGGTCCGGCAGCGGCGAGCAGGACAGGTGTTGTCAGTGGCGTGATGCCCTTCGGGATGTCGGTCGCGAGGTCCTTGGCTGGAGAAAGCAATGTGATCATGGACGAACGGGGGTGGGGCGCAGAGGGAGAACCGCGAAGATCGTCACCGGGTTCACTTCATGCCGCGTTGCTGCTGGATCCGTTCATAGGCTTCCTGCACCTTCTTGAACTTCTCCCCGGCCGCTTTCTGCACCTCTTCACCCAATTGTGCCACCTTGTCGGGATGGTACTTCATGGCCATCCGCCGGTAGGCCTTCTTGACCTCCTCGTCCGTAGCTGTCGTGGGGATCTCGAGGATGGTGTATGCGACGCCAGGGTCCACCGTACGGAACATCGCGCTCAACGAACCAAGGTCCTTCTCGCTGATCCCCAGTTCAAGGGCGACACGGCGAATGAGATCCAATTCGAGTCGATCCATCTGTCCATCGGCATTGGCCAGGCCGATGAGGTAATGCAGCAGTTGCAGACGCACCGGATGGGGCATATGCTGGCGGATCTGGCCACACACTTGGTGAATGTCGATGTCCCGTTTGAGCACATCGCGCAACACCACCAGTAACTGGGTGGCCTGTATCGGTCCGAACTGCTGGTTGAAGAAGCGACGCACGTGGTCGAGCTCACGTTGCGTCACCCGGCCGTCGGCCTTCATGAGCGCAGCGGTGAGCACCACCAGGCTCATGGTCAGGTCACCTGCGGTGGTATGGGATCCGGTCGCGGTCCGTTGTTGTGGCTCCGGTTCCTGATGACCTTGCATCTGGTCGAGCATGGCGCCAACGGCGAAGCCCACCAGACCACCGATCGGTCCGCCGAATGCCCAGCCAAGGCCACCGCCGATCCATTTGGAGAAGGACATGCTTGTGTGTATTCGTACTCAGGGTTCACCAACTGCCACCAGCGCCGCCCCCCCCGAAACTCCCGCCGCCGAAACCGCCGAAGCCGCCCCCCCCTCCTCCTCCACTCCAGCCACCACCACCACCGCCATTCCAGCGCCCCGAATGCCGGTTGTTCATCTGGCTGAGCAACCACATCGCGGTCCAGAGGTCCACCTTGTTGGTGGTGGCATACGTGCGGACCCGGTTGCGCCAAGACAGGAAGATGACCGCGAAGACCAATAACAACACCACAAGGACGGGCCAGGCCGGCGCCTTCTTTCCCTTCACCGGTTCGTTGTATTCGCCCTTGGCCATGGCCATCAACAGGTCCACGGCCTGGTCGATGCCGCCGTAATGGTCGCCCTGCTTGAAATGGGGAATGATGACGCCCTCGATCACTTGCTTGGCGCGGAGGTCGGGGATGGCCCCCTCCAGCCCATAGCCGGTGGCGATGAAGATGGGTCGTTGTCCAGGAGGCCCGTTCGGCTTGATGAGCAGAACGATGCCATTGCTGAAGCCCTTCTGCCCGATGCCCCACTTCTGCCCGATGTCGAAGGCCAGGTCGCTCGCTGGAAGTCCACAAAGCGTGTCCACCATGATCACCAGCAGTTGGTTGCTGGTCTCGCGTGCGAAGGCCACCAACTTCGCGTTGATGCGATCCGCCTCGCCGTGTTCCAGCCAGTCCGCGTAGTCCCACACCAGACGTGTCTGTTCGCTCTTTGCCGGCGGTGCAAGGGTGCAGTCGAAGCGCGCAGCTTCCATGGGAAGGACGAGCACCACGAGGATGAGGAGGAGAACGTTCCTCATCGTTGGGAATAGGTGATGGTGTTGCTCAACTCATTGGAATCATCGCTACGCAACGGGAAGAACGCTTGGAGCTTGGCGCCCACCATGTGGACCGCCTCCGCCAGACCGTCGGCACGTCTGCTGGCCGCGAAGTGGAGTTTGAGCACACCGACCACATCGTTCCAGAAGCCTTGTGGCACCGCCTCATTGATGGCCTTGTCCCCGATCACGGCAACCCGCCGATCGGCCACGGAGATGTAGATGAGCACACCATTCCGATCTCGCGTGCGATGCATGCCGAGTTCCTCGAAGATGAACGCGGCATGGTCCAGAACATCATCCTCGATGTGGTCCTCGAAGTGCACACGGATCTCGCCCGATGTGCGCTGTTCGGCCTCACCGATGGCACGTTCCACCTGCAACCGCTCGGTGGCCGAAAGGAATTCCGCTGCGGTAAGCACCGTTATTTGAAGGAGATGTCAGGGGCGTTCTCGGTACCCTCCTGGGCTTCGAAGTATCCCTTTTCGGTGAATCCGAACATGCCGGCGAGCAGATTACCAGGGAAACGCTTGATGCGTGCGTTGTAGTTGCGCGCCACATCGTTGAAGTTGCGTCGTTCCACACCGATACGGTTCTCCATACCCTCATATTGGGTCTGGAAGTCCTGGAAGCCTTTCACGGCCTTCAGTTCGGGGTAGCGTTCCACGGTGACGAGCAAGCGTGACAGGGCGCTACTGAACTGGTCCTGCGCTTGTTGGAACTGTTGGATCTTCTCGGGACTGAGGTCACCAGCGTTGATCGTCGTGCTCGTCGCCTTGGCGCGTGCCTCAACCACTTGAGTGAGGGTCTCTTTCTCGAAGTCGGCGGCACCCTTCACGATCTCCACCAGGTTCTTGGTCTTGTCGGCCCGCAGTTGATAAGCGTTCTCCACGTTGCTCCACTGCTTGGTCACGTCCTCGTTCAAGCTCACGGTGCCATTGTAGAAGCTTATGGCCCAAAGGGCAACAAGTACGAGCGCGCCGATCACGGCGATGAGACGGATGTTCTTCATGGTTCGGTCTGATTCGGTATTCGGGACGAAGGTAGTCGGCTTGTCCGAGCACCTTCGTGTACAAGGCCTGTGCCTTTACGAGCGGTCCGCCGATCTGACAGGCGGTCGTCCGATCAGCATGGAACTTGCACCCGCAAACGAAATGAACGCGCCACAACGGTTGAACGAGGCCACCATCCTGCTCCTGAGCACCGTGGCAGGGGTGGATGCAGCCTTGTTGCGAACGATCGAACTCCACCCACGCGAACACAATTGGTTGCGCGCGCCGTGGTATGGTGGTCGACCAGGAGGAGCCATGGTGCTCGGGGACCGGATCTACCTCTCCCGCGCCTTGTTCCACGCACCACAAGGGAACGACCGAACGCTACAACTCCAGTGGTTGCTCCTGATCGCGCACGAGGTGGTCCACGTACGACAAGCCGCGGACCTGCGTCGGGGCCGGATCGGTTTCGGCTTGTGGGCTGCTGGCCAGTATGCGCTCAGTTTCCTACGCAATGGCCGTCACGCATACTCCCGCGCCGCCTTCGAGGTGGAGGCCGAACAGGGTAGAAAGGCCTTGACCGCCTTGCTCAGGCGCACCGGTGGAATTCATGGCGACCACCTGGCGATGCGCTGTGCGCGTGCCAATGACCTACCGGGTATGCGAACGTGGTTGACCGAGGTGGGTGCGATCTAGCGCACCACCAATCGTTCGGACCAAGGACGTTGCCCCCCGACATGGATGGTATAGATGCCGGCAGCAAGCGCGCTCACATCGATGGTACCGGATGTTCCGGCTTGCATGGCCCGTGCGGGAAGCACATCGCGACCGGCTGCATCACATACGCGCAACACGCCGGAAAGACCATCGGGTAGCACCACCTGTACCATGCTGTTGGTCGGATTGGGAAAGAGCCTCGGCTCCGGATCGTTGAGCACGGATACATCGGTCGGCAGTTCCTCCGCGTCGTAGTAGAAGCGGGCCGTGGTGATCTGGCCGCCGGTGGTGTTCACTTGAAGTACCGGAGCATCCATTCCTGCCGCGATCCACTTGTATTCCACGCTCTCCGGCTCGGGGAAGCTGAGCCCTTGGTTGAACTGGGCGATGAAGATGGAATCCGTACGTTGGAGTACGGATCGAACGCGCAACACCTCGAAGGTATCCGCAGGTAGGTAAAGCGTACCCCAGCCATCAACCGTATTGATACGCAACTGATCCTGGGTGAAGCTGAAAAGCGTGGGTACATCCAGCGTGAAGGAACTGAAGGAACTATCCGCATCACCGAACTCCAAGGGGAAGCGGTGGATGTGGTCGATAGGGATGCGGCGCACGCTGGTGGGGATGCCGTTCACATTCGCGCCGAACCCGACGTTCCGGTAACCGGTGCCGTCCTTCTTGTAGTATTCGAACACGTCACTCACCGTCAGCGCCTGGAACCCGAATGCAGGTCCACGCAATGCGAGATCCGCATCGTAGTCCGGATAGATGAACGGATTATTGAAGAAGAACTGGTAAAGGATCGGTGTGGCCCCCACGGCGACGGCGGTGTCCGCTCCTTCGGCATCCGGGACCAGCAGGCTGTAGTCCCAGAGCATATCAGCACCGGTCACCTCCAGCGCGATCTCCGAAGCGTCGGTCGCTCGGTATCGCATGGTATCACCCGGCGAAGGCATATCCGCTGGACCAAGGATGATCTGGGCGAAAAGAGGGCCTACCATGAACGGGGATACAAGGGTGAGGATGGATCGCATGTGGGTTTCGGTTGCAAGCAAAGCTACCGTAGTTCGACGGGCGGCACAATGGTCCGGTGCTTGCAAGCGTTGCAACTACCTTTGCAAGCCTATGCGTCATCTGCTCCTTCCCACCGTGTTGTTCTTGGCCTCCAACGTCGCTTTTGCCCAGCCCGACAAGAAGCCCGACCTGGTGCAGTTCAGTGGTGTGGTGGTGACCGACAGTCTGATGCCGGTGCCGTTCACCAATATCCTGGTGCGCAACTCCTACCGCGGTACCATGAGCGATGTCTACGGCTACTTCAGCTTCGTGGCGCAAGAGGGGGATACCATCCTGTTCAGCGCAGTCGGCTTCCAGCGGTCCCAATACGTCATCCCTGGTGAACTGGATGATGTCAAGTACAGTATGATCCATGTGATGTCGCGCGATACGGTGCAACTTCGGGAGATCGCGGTCTACCCCTGGCCCTCGAAAGAACAATTCCGTGACGCCTTCCTCAGCCTGCGTTTGCCGGATGACGACTACCAGTTGGCCATGCGGAACCTGAGCCCCGCGGAGATGGTGCAGCGTATGGAGAACCTGCCCCCGGACGCTTACGAGAGCTTCAAGTACCAGATGGCACTCGACCAGACCAAGTTGTACTACAGCGGCGGCACCCCCAACATCAACCTCTTCAATCCCATCGCTTGGGCGCAGTTCCTGCAAGCCTGGCAGAACGGGGATTTCAAGAAGAAGGATTGAGCGCGAGTGGATGTCCAACGCTACGGGACCCTGGGTCCTCCCCCCCATACTGCCCGATGAACCGCGCCGATTGTGCTTGGTGGAACTGGAGCACAACCGTACCGGGGTGCTCACCTACTATGTGATGCGCTACGTCCGCAGCAATTGGCAGTTCCAGGACCGGTTGAAGTTGAGTTCAGAGCAGCGCGTGGTGCGTTGGGCCTTGATCGAGGCCGTCCCCGATGGGGAGACGCAGGGAGTGGATGGATGATGCCTGCGATCCCTTCAGGGTCGGGTTGGCGGTCCAAGGGGCATGTGCAAAGGTCCACGACCCTTGAAGGGTCAGTGGCCTAACCCAACACCTCCTTCACTTTCGCGCCGATGGTGGCGGGGCTGTCCACCACGTGGATGCCGCATTCGCGCATCACCTTCTTCTTGGCGGCGGCGCTTTCGTCGGCACCGGACACGATCGCGCCAGCGTGACCCATGGTGCGGCCCACAGGAGCGGTCTCACCAGCGATGAAGCCGATGACGGGTTTCTTGCAGTTGGCCTTGATCCAATGGGCGGCCTGGATCTCCAGGTCACCGCCGATCTCACCGATCATGACGATGGCCTCGGTCTCGGGGTCGTTAGCGAAGAGCTGAACGGCCTCCAAGGTGGTGGTGCCGATGATGGGGTCGCCGCCGATGCCGATGGCCGTGGTGATGCCCATGCCGGCCTTCACCACCTGGTCAGCGGCCTCGTAGGTCAGGGTGCCGGACTTCGACACGATGCCCACCTTGCCTTTCTTGAACACGAAGCCGGGCATGATGCCCACCTTGCATTCATCGGCGGTGATCACACCGGGGCAGTTGGGGCCGATCAGGCGGCAGTCCTTGCCACGCAGGTACTCGCGGGCGGCCACCATGTCCTTAACGGGGATACCCTCGGTGATGCAAACGATGACCTTGATGCCGGCCTCGGCGGCCTCCATGATGGCATCCGCAGCGAACGCGGGAGGAACGAAAATGATGCTGACGTCGGCGCCGGTGGTCCTCACCGCATCGCTAACGGTCTCGAAAACGGGCTTGTCCAGGTGTTTCTGGCCGCCTTTGCCGGGGGTCACACCGCCCACGACGTTGGTGCCGTACTCGATCATCTGCGTAGCGTGGAACGTGCCTTCGCTACCGGTGAATCCTTGTACGATGACCTTGCTGTTCTTGTTGACGAGTACGCTCATGATCGGTCTGCTGCGGTGTTTCGGGCCGCTAAAGTAACCGCTACGGCTGGATCACGGCACGGGCCTTCGCCGCAGCCTTCAAGTAGCCGTTCACGTAATACAGTCCGCCGAGCATGATAACGCCGGAAACGAGGTAGGGCAGCGAATGGTCGTACTCGTACAATCGGCCACCCAGCGCAGGGCCCACGATGCGCGCCAGGGACCCGAAGCTCTGGTTCATGCCCAGCACCTCGCCCTGCTCCTGCTGCTCGGCATTGCGGCTCAGTTGGGACAAAAGCGTGGGGCTCAGGCTTCCATTGCCCAGGGAGAGCAAGGCGATGGATACGATGCTCAGCGGCAGGAAGTGTTCCACCGGGATGAAACCGATCATGCCCAACCCGATGGCCACCATGAGCGCCCCGTAGATCATCAGGTTCTTCTCGCCGAAGGTGCGCTGCAGCCAGCCCACCATGGTGCCCTGCACGATGGCCGAGCCCAATCCCACGATAGCGAACATGTTGCCGATCTGGGTCTTGTTGAGGGCATAGTCATCGTACCAATACATGGCGATGGTCATCTGCATCATGCTGAAGGCGGTGATGTAGATGAAGCTGATGATGAACAGGTCGCGGAAGCGGGGCTCGCGCAGGGCCTTGATGGCGCTGGAGATCGGCTTGATGCTGAGCTTTCGCCCGTGCATCTTCTCCTTGAGCGACTCGGGTAGGAAGGCCCACACGGCCACCATGTTCAAAAGGCACATGATAGCGGCCACGTAGCCCACCCACTCCACGCCCAGCCGATCGAAGACGAAACTGCCGAGCGGGGGTCCGAAGATGAAGCCAAGCCCGAACGCGGCGCCGATGAGCCCGAGCGCCTTGGCCCGTCCTTCCGGGGGCGTGATATCCGTGATGTAGGCCTGCGCCGCGGTGATGTTGCCGGAACCCACGCCGGTGAGCATGCGACTGACGATGAGCACCACGAGCGTGGTGGCCTGCGCGAACATCACATAACTGACCGCTGAGATCCCGAGTGCGATAAGGATCACCGGCCGGCGCCCGAAGCGGTCGCTGAGCGTCCCCCAGAACGGAGTGAAGATGAACATCATGAGGGAGAACAACGCGCCGGTATCCCCCACCAATGCCTCGCTGGCGTTCAACTCCCGAGCATAGATCGGCACCACCGGCACGAAGATGCCGAAGCCCATCAGGTCGATGAAGATGGTGATGAAGAGGATGAGGAGACGGCGGTCCATGTTGGGGAGAGCGGGCGCGAAGGTCGCACGCAACCGACATTCTTCGCGATCGAAGGATGAACAATATCGGATCGGCAATGGCGTTCGCCGCCTGGTCATGACGCACCTGCTTCGGAACATGGTGGTTTTCCTGGTCATGGCATTGCTGGTCATCAGCCTCCTCGTCGACCCGTTCTTCCCGTTCCACGCTTATTGGTCATTCACTATTCCCCTGTGCCTGCTGGTCGCCCTTGTGGTGGCATGGATCACTAGCGGACGTGCCAGGGCCCAACGGTTGAAACTGGTGTTCGCGGCGACGTTGGCGGTTCTATCCATGCGCTACTGGGACTTCAATAGCAGAAAGCCCTTCCTGCGAAGTTTCAACGCACTGGAGAAGGGGGATCCCAAAGAAGAGGTGCTCGATCAAATGAAAGATTTTCGCTGTGGGCAGGGCAAAGGATTCATTTTCGTGAGAACGGAACGGGAACACCCAGAGGTGGCTGACCGAGTGGAAAACATGTGCTTCACCCATACCAGAGAAGGTTGGGGGAATTCGGACTGGGGGTTGGTGTATTTCGTGGACGGGAAACTCTGGGACACGCAGTTCAGTCACGACTGAACTTCCTTGTCGCGCAGATCGATCGCCGAGCGCATTCACGGAAGCGAATTCCGTTCACACCTAAGCCACTTCAGCGGGCGCGATGGAGGTCTTTCGCACGTAGGGCCTGATGATCAGTCGGATGGTGTTCTTCCAACTGAGGTACTTCCACGCCCAGTTCACCAACACCATGATGCGGTTCCGGAAGCTCACCAATTGGATCACGTGCACGAACATCCATAGGAGCCAGGCGAAGGTGCCCCCGAAACTGCGCTGGCCGATATCCACCACGGCCTTGCGTCGGCCGATGACGGCCATACTGCCCTTATGCACATAGGTGAACGGTAGCGACGGCTTGCCACTGGCCCGTCGGATCAGGTTGGAGACCAGGTGTCGGCCCTGCTGGATGGCCACGGTCGCCACTTGGGGATGGCCACGGAGCCACTCAGGGTCCTCGGTCATCAGGGCACAATCGCCAATGATGTGGACATCCGGGATACCCACCACTGCATTCGTACGGTCCACTGCATAGCGGCTCGCCCTTTCGTTCAGTGCTGGTCCCAACCCGGGGATCGTCACCCCCTTCACCCCGGCGGCCCAGATCACGGTATTGGTCTCCAATTGGCTGCCATCGCTGAGGTGGATGCGCTCATCATCACCTCCCATCACACGTACCTCCAAGCGCACTTCCACGCCCAACTCGGCGAGGTAACGTTGCGCGTTCGCGCTGGCCTTCTCGCTGAAGTTCTTCAGGACCCGCTCGTTGCTATCGATCAGCACGATACGCATCAGCTCGCTCTCCATCTCCCGGTACTCCTGACGCAGGACGCTGCGCTTGATCTCGGCCAGTGCCCCCGCCAGTTCCACGCCAGTGGGACCTGCCCCCACGATCACGAAGTTGAGGCATCGACGCACAGCGCTCTCTTCGTTCAGTGCGATCGCCGCCTCGAACTCCTGCAGGAAATCACTGCGGATATCAAGCGCCTGGCTGATGCTCTTCAGCTGCATGGCGTGGTGCTCCATGGCCGTATTGCCGAAGAAGTTGGTGGTGCTCCCCAGTGCAAGCACGAGGATGTCGTAGTGGAGCTCGCCGATCGTGGAGAACACCACCTTGCGCTCCGGGTCCACCCCATGGACCTCGGCCATGCGGAAGGCCACGTTGGGCATGGGTCCGATGGTGCGCCGGAAGGGATGGGCGATGCTATCCGCTCCGAGGCTGGCGGTGGCCACCTGGTACAGCAGCGGCTGGAAACAGTGGTGGTTCTGCTTGTCGAGCAGCAGCACCTTGAACGGCTTGTTGGCCAACCCCTGCACCACCTCCAACCCGGCGAATCCACCACCTACCACGATCACCGTGGGATAAGGCAACTTGTCGTATTCGAGCTTGGCTTGGCTGGGCATGTGCAGGGGGATGTCGGACGCGGTACAAAGATCCGGATCTTTGCACGCCTCCCGACCATGTACGAGCCCGACACCATTGCCGCCATCTCCACCGCCCCGGGTGCAGGTGCCATCGCACTACTGCGGTTGTCAGGTGCCAAGGCGTGGGAGGTGGTAGGCCGCGTGGCGCCCTCACTACCGCTGGAACCGTTGCCACGCAGGGCCTATTACGCGCCGGTGATCGACCTGGACGGCCAGCTGGACGAGGCGCTCATCACCTTCTTCAAAGGCCCTGCGAGCTATACCGGAGAGGATGTGGTGGAACTAGGGGTGCACGGCTCGGTTTACATCCAACAACGCTTGCTACAGGCCTTGCTGGACGCGGGTGCTCGGCTTGCACGACCGGGCGAGTTCACCCAACGAGCCTTCCTGAACCGCAAGATGGACCTCAGCCAAGCCGAGGCGGTGGCAGACCTCATCGCCAGCCAGAGCGCGGCACAGCATCGGCTCGCGCTACAGCAGTTGCGCGGAGGCTTCGGCGCACGGATAGAAGAGCTCCGTCAACAATTGATCGACTTCGCGGCATTGATCGAACTGGAATTGGACTTCGGTGAGGAGGACGTGCAGTTCGCGCAACGCATCGAATTGGTAGCCTTGTTGGACAGGCTGGTGGACCTCTGTACCGAATTGATCGACAGCTTCCGCTACGGCAACGCCATCAAGCAAGGCATACCGGTGGCCATCGTAGGTGCGCCGAACAGCGGTAAGAGCACCTTGTTGAACGCCCTGCTGAATGAGGACCGGGCCATCGTCAGCGAGATCGCCGGTACCACACGTGATACCGTTGAGGAGTTGATGACCGTGGGTGGCGTGCTGTTCCGCTTCATCGATACGGCCGGTTTGCGGAAGACCACCGACAGCATCGAGCAACTGGGGATCGAGCGCAGCTACAAGAAGGCCGCCGAGGCCAGTCTGGTCATCCTGTTGGGCGATGCCTCACACGTGGCGGAAGGGGCCTTGCGCACCGATGCCAACATGCTCCAGCAACGCATCGGGGCCGGGCCACGGGTGGTGCCCGTCCTGAACAAGTGCGATGTGGCAGGCGCACGGCCGGGCAAGGAGACCCTTTCCATCTCCGCCCGCAGTGGCGCGGGGCTGGAGGCCCTCCAGCAGGTGTTCCTTGACCATGTGTCCGGGTTGCGCAACGGACCAGGCGATATCGTGGTGACGAATGCGCGGCATGTCGATGCGTTGAGCAAGGCACGCTCGGCCCTGATGGAAGCCAAGAAAGCCATCAACCTGGGCATCAGCGGCGAGCTCCTGTCCATCGATCTGCGACGGGCGCAACACCACCTGGGCGAGATCACCGGTCGTATCACCACAGACGACCTGCTCGGCAGCATCTTCGGGCGGTTCTGTATCGGCAAGTAAGTTCAGGGGCACGCATCGATCTCCGCCAGCACCCGGTGGATGAAGAGGTACTCGTCCGCGCCATCACCCTCCATCGCGGGGCCCATGGCCATGCTGCATTCCACCTCGATCACCCACGGGTCGCCGCCCTGCTTCACACTGCGCAGGTAATGCCGTTCCAGTTCGGCCGTGTTCAAACTACCCAACACCTCGCCCTCATCGGTCCACTGCTCGCCCCCGGCGCAGGGCCAACTGAGGCGTGATCCACACGGTTGGAAGCTCATGGCATCGGCCATGTAGGAGAAGGTGCCGCTCACCTTCATGCGGGAGATCTCATCCTGCAGCTCACCGGCCAGTCGCTCCAAGACACGGTCCTGCACCACCTCCACCCCACCGTTGACATCCACGAAGACCAGTCCCTTGTCCGTCCGTTGGTAATGGTCCGGCGGATCGCCGCCGTATTGGATGCTCAACAGTCCGGAGGCGGATGCACCGGCCACTTGCACCACGCGCCACGTCCCGATCGCACCGGTGGCGAGCGTGTCGTCGTCACCGTTGCGCTGCCGGATGATGAAGGTGCTATCACTGCGAACCCATAGTTGAACGGTGGTCGCGTGGTCCTTTCCACTGGGGAAGATGCCATCATAGTAGCCGGTCCACTCGACCGGGGTTTCGGCCACCGGCTGCACGGGCACCGTTGTTCCCTGCTCTTCGGTCGGGGACGTGGAGCAGGCCGACAGGATCGAAAGCGCGAGGATGGGAGGCGAAAGGCGCATGGTCCGGGGTTTGGAGGGTCGAAGGTAAGTGGCCGGGGAGACGGACCGACATGGGCTGAAAGGCCCACTGGCACAAGCCTGATCGATGTAACAGGCTTGTTAGTAACACAGTTGTTACTAACTAAGTTGTTACATTTGTTCTACCCTTGTCAAGATCACCGCACATGGACGAAGAACGATCACCCTTCCTCATCGGCACGCTCGTTTCGGGCGACAGCTTCGTGGACCGTGAATGGCCGCGCAAACACCTGCGGGCCAACTTCACGTCCGGCATCAATACCGTGATCATCAGTCCCCGTCGTTGGGGCAAATCGTCGCTCATCCAACAGGTGGCGCTGGACATGAAGCGTGAGAAGAACGTACGCTTCGCCTTCGTGGACCTCTTTCACGTGCGCAGCGAGCAGGAGTTCCTGGAACGCACCACCGAAGCGGTGATCAAGGCGTTGGGCAAGACCATGGAACAGCGCATGGCCGATGTGAAGGAGTTCGTCCGGGGCGTGGTACCGCAGATCTCCTTCGGGGTGGACCCACAGAGCGAGTTCAGTCTGAAATTCGACCTGCCCGACGGACGCCGTAGCATGCCCGACCTGCTCGACCTTCCTGAACGCATGGCGAAGGCGAAAGGTGTTCGGCTTGTGCTCTGCATCGATGAGTTCCAGAACATCGCCCAACTGCCCGACCCCACCGGCTTCCAAAAAATGCTGCGCGCTTCATGGCAACACCAGAAGGCCGTATGCCATGCCATCTACGGTAGCAAACGGCACATGATGATGGACCTGTTCAACAAGCAGAGCATGCCCTTCTTCCGCTTCGGCGACATCCTGTTCCTGGACAAGATCAAGCGCCACGACTGGGTACCCTTCATCAAGGGCCGTTTCGCGAGCGTGAAGAAGACCATCAGCGACGAGACCTGCGACCATTTGGCCGCGCGCATGCAGGACCACAGCTACCATGTGCAGATGCTGGGCCATGCGGCATGGTTGCGCACCAACGGTCGTACCTGCACACGCGCCGTCGTGGAGACCGCATTGAACGACCTGCTGAACCAGCACGATGCCATCTATCACCGCATGGTGGACGAGATCACCACGCCACAGCTCAACTACCTACGCGCCCTGCTCAATGGCGTGGAGCGCTTCACTACCAAGGAGAACCTGAAGCGATTCGACCTGGGTTCCAGCGCCAACGTGAAGCGGGTGACCACAGCACTGGAGACGAAGGAGATCCTCGACTTCGTGGGCAAGGACACCGAGTGGATCGACCCGTTGTTCAAGATCTGGTTGGAAGAACGCTACTGGGGCTCGCGACTTCGTATGGTATGAACATGAGTACCCCCATCCTGTCCGCATTCTACTTCGGAAGTGTGGAGCACTACCGTCTCTTGTCGCATCACCCGAAGGTCATCATCGACATTGGCGAGCATTACGAGCGCCAGTCCTACCGCACCCGCACGCGCATCGTGGGACCGAACGGTGTGCAGGACCTAGCGGTGCAGATCGCGCGGAGATCCGGGGAAAAGATGCCGATGCGCACCGTGGGGCTCAGCTACATCGAGACTTGGCCGCAGCAGCACCTGCATGCCATCCGCAGCGCCTATGGCAACGCACCGTGGTTCATCCATTTCATCGATGAGATCGAAGCGGTGGTGCTGAAGCGGTACGACCGGCTCGTTGATCTTGACCTGGCGACGATGCGACTGGGTATGAAGTGGCTTGGCCTTCGCACGGAGTTGGTGGTGAGCGATGCGTATGTGGAAGTGGCAAGCGGCAATTCGCAAATGGCAAGTTCACCTGTACCGAACTTGCCGCTCGCCGCTGTAGAACTGCGGCATGAGCTTCTCGATCTGCGTACCTCCTTCCACCCCAAGCGGCCACTTCCTCCGGAGGTCTCTGCGGCCCCCACCTACACCCAGCTCTTCGCCGACCGACACGGGTTCCGGCCGCGCATGAGCGTGATCGATCTGGTGATGAACACCGGGCCCGAGGCACGCTCCTTCCTTCGGTGACCTGAGGCAAGGGATGGCCTCACAAACCTCGTTCGGATGTCGGCCCCATCGGCGGCATATTCACATCACTGAACACCTCGGCACGGTGCTTGCCCTCGCACGCATCACCAGAACCCACCCACCATGCTCCGACCCCTACCCTTCACGCTGCTCGCGCTCACCCTTGCGCTCCTTGCACCCGCGACCAGCACTCGGGCCCAGGGCCCGCCCGCGTGGGAGGCCAGTCCCGGCGGCACCATCAGCTGGATGCGCACCACCAGCACCGGCAACCTGCTGGTCTGTTCCAGTGAGGGCCTCAAGGGCATCGACCTTGTCAGTGGTACGATCCTTTGGACCGTGAAGGAACTGGCCAATGCACCGGAAGGCGGCTACGAGGAGATCACCAACACGCCTTTCGTGGCCGTGGTGCCGGCAGCGGCCGAGGGTCAGCTGTTGATCCTGGAACCCTTTGGCGGCACCGTGCTCTTCAACAGCAAGGCCAGCGGCATCGACCACATCGCAAGCAAGTATTTCCTCTACACCAACAACGCCATCGTGCTCGTGGGCCAAAAGGCCGACAAAAGCGCGGCCATGGCCTGTGTGGACATGGGCACGGGAAAGGTGCGCTGGACCAAGGATGATTCCTTCAGCAAGCTCACCTCCTGCACCAGCGCCGGCAAGGACGCCATCCTCATCAGCACCCTCTTCTTCGCCTACAAACTGGACGCCAACACCGGCGCCGAACGCTGGAAGCAGAGCCCCGACCCCAAGTTCGCCAGCATGTCCGGGTTGATGGGCCAGCTGGACAAGGGCGGTGCCAACCTGGGCACCAACGGGCAGACGCAGGGTCTGTTCATCACCACGCCGCACTCCCCGGAGCTCTGTTTCATGGCGCTACAGCAGACCAAGCAGTCCGAAAAGACCGATGCCCAGGGCAAGAAGACGGTGACCATCAGCTACACCACCTTCCTCAACGCGTTCTCCATCGCCGATGGCAGCTATGCCTGGGAGAAACCGCTGCAGTTGCAACAGCAATTGGGCACCATCGTTCCGCTGAAGCAGGGCCTATTGGTGGGTGCGGCGGACAACAACAAGGTGGAGATGCTGGACTATCGCACGGGCACCGGCCTGTGGGGCAAGAACGGCAAGGGCATCTCCGTGAGCGGTCCGCTGAGCGGCGCGGTGGAGATGGATGATAAGACCCTGATCACCTCGGGCAGCACGAATGCCGCTGCCATGCTGGTGGATGGAACGGGCACCGAGCGATGGAGCAAGAAGGTGAAGCTGGAGGGCACCATCCAGCGCGTGATGCGCATGCCTGATGGCGTGCTCATCGCCAGCAGCGAGGAGATGGACGTGGTGGACCTGGCCACCGGCACCTCCCAGTTGGGAAAAGCCTTCCGGGGCGGCAGTGGCAATGTGGCCAGCACGGAGCAGGAACTATACCTCTTCAACACCAAGGACCACCTGCTCTATCGTCTGCCCTTGAACGGAGGTGCGGCCTCGGCCCTCAACAGCACGCCGTTGGAGTTCCAAGGCAAGGAGGAGGCCACCCATGTGGAGGTGGTCCCCGAGGGCATTGTGGTGAGCAGCGACCAGAACATCGCCTTGGTGGGTCCTTCCGGCAGTGTGACCTACAACAAGTACTTCCCCGCCGCGCGTGAAAGCGGCCTGACCCGTGCCCTGCTCTATGCGAACGCCGTGCGCGCCGCCTACTACACCGCGGCATTCGGGTACACCAGCGCGGCCTTCGGGTCCGTCAGCCAGAGCATCCAGGTCACCGATGCCAGCTCTGCCATGGGCAAGGACATCACCCGTGAGGTATCGAACCTCTACGGCGATGCCTCGGTGATGGCGATGGACTTCACCAAGCAGTTCCTCGCCCGGGCCAGTGCGCGCTTCACCGCCACCGCCAGTACCAGTGCCACCCAGTTCATCCTCAGCGATGCCGGCAAGCGCGAGTTCGTGCTGATGCGCGTGAACAAGAAGGATGGATCACTTGGCGAGACGATCCTGCTAGGCAAGGACAAGACCCCGTTGTATGAGGTGGACGGCTTCGACCAGGCGGTGTACCTGGTGAGCGGAGCGAAGGTGATGGCGTTCAAATAGCGCAAGTAGTGCTCGCTGAGGTGTCGTGTCCACATGACAATACGTTTGTCGCACGAGCGTTACACGCTTCATGCAGACCACCCTACCCACCCGTCGCCCTCTGCACTGGGCCTTGTTACTCGGCACCGCGCTACTGGTCACCCTCTTCCTCTACTTCATCGATGAAGGACGCTACTCACTGGAAGGACTGTTCACCGTGGGCAACGTCATCGCCATGGGTCTGTACCTCTTCGGTCTAGCTGGCGGGCTGTTCCTGGTGGCCCAACTCCTTGCGACCTGGCGCCCCGGCTTCCCGCGGACCGTTTTGACCCTTGTACTGGGCACGGTGGTCGGCTTCGTGTTCGGGCTACTGCTCATCATGGGGATCGGGGCGTTGCAGCTGCTGGGCTGATCCGGCGTTGCGTAGCCATTACGTCACGATGCCATAGGGGAACACCCAGGGCATCCAAGTCAATGGTCATCGGAAGGGCGTACCAGCATTCCGGCACGTGGACGACGTGGATGACCAGTCCCCCCCTTTCAGGATCCATTGAGGGTGGGTCATCGAAGGTGGTGGATGTGAAAAGGCTTCCGCCCTGTGTATGCTCATGGGCCTAGGCATGCGCCGCGACCGCCGGTCGGTATGCCTCGGGGACTGAACATCCTAAGAGCGCGCCTGTCTTGTTCCCGAACAATGGCTCCTTCCGGGACGAAACGCGTGATGAACGTAAACACGCCGTTGTCATCATAAGGCCTGGGAGCGTCCCCGTTGCTGCTTCACGTAAATGACCGGAGCGGTCGATCCTCCTTGCGGATCCGGGTCCGGTACACTGACCTTTGGCCCACTGGCCCCGGACGTGTAACCGGACCCACCATGCCCACACGCTTCATCTTCCTCGTACTTCCCGAGGTTCACCTGTTGGACCTCGCCGGCCCGGACCAGACGATCCATGAGGCCATCGACTTCGGTGCGGACTTCGAGCTGACCTACTGCGGGCTCCATGGAACACTGAGTACCAGCGCCGGCTTGGGCATAGCGGAACAGCGACACTTCAGCCAGGTGAACGTGAGACCCGATGACTACCTGGTGGTGCCCGGGGCGCGTGTGAAATACCTGACCTCGTCCGTGTTCAAGGCCAACAAGGAGCTTTTCCAATGGCTGCGCGATGCCCATGCGAACGGTACGCACCTGGTGAGTATCTGCGCGGGGGCCTTGGTGCTGGCGCACGCCCGGTTGCTCGATGGCATTCCCTGCACCACGCACTTCCAACTCACGGAGAAGTTGCGCCAACTCGCGCCGCGCGCCGTGGTGAAGGAGAACATCCTCTACGTCCAGCACGAACGCATCCACACGAGCGCCGGCATCGCCTCCGGTGTGGACCTCATGTTGCGCATCGTGGAACAGCTCACGGACGGTCGCTTCGCGCACAAGGTGGCGCGCGAGCTGGTGGTGTACAGCAGGCGCGACGGTATCAGCGCGCAGCAGAGCGCCTTCACGCAATACCGCAACCACATCCACGAGGGCATCCACCGCGCGCAGGACCATGTGGTGGAGCACATCGGCGAGAAACAGAGCCTGGCCGGATTGGCGGAGGTGGCCTGCATGAGCGAGCGCAACTTCACGCGTACGTTCCGCAACGAGACGGGCACCACCGTGAACGCGTACATCAACCGGATCCGCCGCGAACACATCGAACATTTGGTGAAGAACCCTGATCTCACGCGCCAGCAGATCGCCAAGCGCGTGGGGCTGGAAAGCGAGAAACAGGTGGCGCGTATCCTGCGCGGCTGAATGGCCGGATATGTCCATTGCCTGTCCCGCATGCGTGCGGAACAGGCAGTTGCTTTGGACCATCATTCCGCCATCATGCACGCACCTCTTCTCGCGGTCGCACTAGGCCTTTGCCCGCCAAGCCTTGCCTCCTTACCGGACCTATCGGCACTCCGCGCGGAAGCCACCATCGACGTGCAGCACATCCGCTTGGACCTGCGCTTCGACCTCGCTGGTCGCCGTGTAGTTGGAACAGCCACCATCACCGCAGCGCCGTTGGAGCGAACGGATACCTTGATCTTGGATGCGGGTGACCTGCTGATCACCGGCATCAGCGCGAACGACGTGGCCTTGCCGTACTCCTATTCCGGTGGAGCAGTGGACGGTGGCTTGCGCATCGCCCTGCCTACAAGGCATCCGGTGGGCAAGGCCATCACCCTCACGGTCGACTACAGCACCAGTTACGTCAACGAAAGCGATCCGAACAACCTGGGCGGCAGCTTCGGCAAAGGCCTCCGCTTCTTCGCACCCACCACCACGGAACCCCGCAAACGCACACAAGTGTGGTCGATGCCGGAGATCGGGAGCAACCGCTACTGGTTCCCGTGCCACGATGGCCTAGGCGATCCGCGTACGGTGGAGGTGATCGCCCGCGTTCCGGAACCGCTCACGGTCGTGTCCAACGGTGAACTCATGGAAGAGCGCACGAACAGCGACGGCACACGCACCTTCCACTGGAAGACCGAGGAAGCCCACGACAATTACCAGACCTTCATCGTGGTAGGAGAATACACACGCGTGGACCAACGAAGTGGCAACACCCTACTGCATTCCTATGGCTACCCCGATGAGCGGGAAGCCACCGAGGCCAGTGTAGAGCGCCTCCCGCGAATGATGACCTTCTTCTCCGAGCTCACGGGCATTCCCTACCCTGGCCGCACCTTCAACCAGGTGGTGGTGCAGGACTTCGCTTGGGGCCGCAGCGTGGGCACGGGCATGCAGAGCGAGAACATGGTGGACGACCACAGCACGCATGCGGACTTCCTCTACTTGTGGGATGGCATCGAAGCGGAGGGACTGGCCCAGCAGTGGTGCGGCATGCGCATCCACCTGGGCGAACCGGGGGAGGCGTGGATCAGCCGGGGCCTGGCGCGTTTCCTCAGCGAGCGCTTCAGCGAACACGCCAACGGTCGCGACGAAATGCTCCTGTGGAACCATGGCTTCAACCAGAACACCTACTTCGGCGACTGGTCGAACGGAGTACGCAGACCCATCAATACACGCAACTACACCAACACCATCGATGTGGTGCAGGACAACTACGCGGTGAACCGGGCAGCACTGGTCTTCCACCTGTTGCGCGACGAACTGGGCGATGCCACCTTTGATACAGGGCTCAAGACCTTCATGCACGACCGCTGGGGAAAGTCCGCTTCCACCGATGATGTGCAACGGGCCATGGCCAGTGCGGCCGGTCGTCCCTTGTGCTGGTTCTTCGATCAGTGGGTACGTGGCATGGGCCATCCCGTTTTCCAGGTAAGCACCGCCTTCGATGCGCAGCAAGGTTCCTTCCGCCTCACATTGCGCCAGACGCAACTGCCGGATAGCACGAGCACCGAACCACAGACCCGCTGGTTCCAAGGCCATATGGACATCGTGATCGACGGCGATCCGCATCGCGTTTGGCTCGAAGCGCAGCAGGAGAACAGCTTCCACTTCCCGCTGGTGCGTGCGCCGCAGGTACTGGTGATCGACCACCAGAGCCAGTGGATCAAGGAACTCATCATCGAGCGGTCCACGGATGAATGGATCGCACAGTTCACCACCTCCACCGATGTGATGGCGCGGCAGCAGGCCTCGGGCGAGCTAGCACGGATCCATGGCGACAGCACTACCACACCAGCCGATAAGCAGAGGATCATCGGTGCCTTCCATCAGGTGATCCGGGACCGCAGCAGCTACTGGCGCGTGCGTTACAACGCCATGGCCCAGCTGCGATGGATGATCACCCCGCCATTCGACGGAACGACGATCGATGTGTTGAAGGAAGCCATCGACCACGAACGATCCTGGAACCGCAGCATCGCGCTCACCCTGCTCGGGCTCACCGGCGATCCGGCCCACGCCGGGCTCTACATCGGTCACCTGAACGATACCAGCGACCGCGTGGTGAACG
>ERZ795056.373-NODE-373-length-58579-cov-18.123812_pt1 | contig 58579 bp, 57 predicted proteins | sample MGYA00375140_ERZ795056 | MGnify/ENA primary metagenome ERZ795056 (study PRJEB30185, sample SAMN05720227) | activated sludge metagenome | isolation source: Anaerobic digester | place: USA | collected 2015-03-09 ...
TTTGAGGAGACAACATGAAACAAAACAGACGTACCCTGATCACTGCCGCCGTTGCAGCCACCGTTGCGGGTGCCCTACCTTTGAGCGTATTCGCACAGAAGAAAATTGTGGTGGGCTTTAGTCAGATTGGTGCCGAGAGTGAATGGCGCACCGCCAACACCAACTCCATGAAGTCTGCAGCTGCCGCAGCGGGAATTGAACTGAAGTTTTCCGACGCGCAGCAAAAGCAGGAAAACCAGATCAAGGCCCTGCGTTCTTTCATAGCCCAAAAGGTGGATGTGATCGCGCTAACGCCCGTCGTGGAATCTGGCTGGGATACCGTGCTGAAAGAAATCAAGGATGCCAAGATCCCTTTGATATTGATGGATCGCTCGGTAGATTCCAAAGATACGTCCTTGTACGTAACGCACATTGGTTTTGACTTTGTAAAGCAAGGCGAGATGGCAGGCCAGTGGCTGATGGAGCGGGCCAAGACCCTCAAAGGCGACATCAACGTAGTCGAGCTGCAAGGCACCGTGGGCTCAGCGCCAGCGATTGACCGCAAAAAGGGCTTTGAAACTGCCATCAAGGGCAACTCCAACATCAAAATCATCCGCTCGCAAACGGGTGACTTCACCCGTGCCAAGGGCAAGGAAGTCATGGAAGCTTTCCTTAAGGCAGAAGGCAAGAAGATCAATGTGCTCTACGCACACAACGACGACATGGCCATCGGCGCGATCCAGGCCATCGAGGAAGCCGGTCTCAAGCCCGCCAAAGATATTCTGGTCATCTCGGTGGACGGGGTGAAGGGTGCGTTCGAAGCCATGATTGCAGGCAAACTCAACGTCAGCGTGGAATGCAGCCCGCTGTTGGGACCTCTGGTCATGGCCACCGCCAAGGACATCGCAGCTGGCAAGACTGTGCCTCGCCGGATCATCGGCAAGGACGGTGTCTACCCCATGGAAACTGCGGCCAAAGAGTTCCCCAGCCGCCAGTACTGATCCCGGCTTCTCTATTCTGTCCCCTGGTTTTGGCCTGCGGCTTCGGCTGCAGGCCTTTTTTACAATACACCATGACAAAAACACCACCGGCCCGCGATGTCGCTGCGCCCGTGCTGGAGCTTTCCGGCGTGGCCAAGCAGTTCGGTGCCGTGCGGGCCCTCTCTGGCGTGAACCTGCGCCTGTTTGCCGGTGAGGTGCACGCCCTCATGGGCCAGAATGGCGCAGGCAAGTCCACCCTCATCAAGGTCCTGACCGGCGTGTACCCCGCCGACCAGGGCGATATCCGCCTGAATGGCCAGTCCATCCGCGCCACTTCCACGCTGGACGCACAACGCCTGGGCATCAGCACCGTGTACCAGGAGGTCAACCTCTGCCCCAACCTGTCGGTGGCCGAGAACATTTTTGCTGGCCGTTACCCACGCAAGAACGCGGCTGGCTTGTGGGCCATCGACTGGACCCGCATGCACCGCGAGGCGCGTGAGTTGCTGGCCCGCTTGAACCTGAACGTTGACGTGACCCAGACGCTGGCCAGCTACTCGGTGGCGGTGCAGCAGATGGTGGCGATTGCCCGAAGCCTGAGTATCTCGGCCCAAGTATTGATACTGGACGAGCCCACATCGAGCCTGGACGACGAAGAGGTGGAACGCCTCTATGGCGTGTTGCGCCAGCTGCGGGACCAAGGCATGGCGATTCTGTTTGTCACCCATTTTCTGGACCAGGTCTATGCCCTGTGTGACCGCATCACCGTGCTGCGCAATGGCGAGCTGGTGGGCGAGTACCCGGCTGCCCAGCTGGGCCATAACGCCTTGATCGCGGCCATGGTGGGCCGCGAGCTGGTGGCAGCCCACAGTGCAGAGGATGCCGACGGCGAAGGCCGCGCGGCGGAGCCTGAATGGCTGCAAGCCAAGGCCCTGAACCGCCGTGGCCATGTGAAAGCCATAGACCTCGGCATACGCCGCGGTGAGGTGGTGGGTCTGGGTGGCCTGCTGGGCTCGGGGCGCACCGAACTGGCGCGCCTGTTGTTTGGCCTGGACCGAAGTGATGCTGGTGAGATTGTGTTGAACGGCAAAACCGTGCGCATGGATTCCCCCGTCACGGCCATCCAGATGGGACTGGCCTTGTGCCCCGAGGACCGCAAGGCCGAGGGCATCATTGCCGAGCTCTCAGTGCGAGAAAACATTGTGCTGGCCTTACAGGCTCGCCAAGGCTTGTTGCCCTCCATTGGCCGGGTGCAACAAACCACGCTGGCCGAGGGTTATGTGAAAGCCCTGGGCATCAAGACCGCCGATGTGGACACCCCCATTGGCCAGCTGTCGGGCGGCAACCAGCAAAAGGCCGTGCTGGCGCGCTGGCTGGCCACGCAGCCCAGCCTTTTGATATTGGACGAACCGACCCGCGGCATCGACATTGCCGCCAAACAGGAAATCATGAACGAGATACTGGCATTGGCCAAACAGGGGATGGCGGTGCTTTTCATCTCCTCCGAGATGGACGAGGTGGTGCGCGTCTCCGACCGCATCGTGGTGCTGCGCGACCGCGCCAAGGTGGGCGAGCTGCCGGGTGGCACGAATGACCAAGCGGTCTACGCCATGATTGCGGGGCAGGCATGAGCACAGCCACGACGCCTTCATTACTCACGCGGGTGCAGACGCACCATTTGTTGTGGCCCGTGGTCACGCTGGTGCTGATCCTGATGGTCAACGCCAGCCTGAACCCCGGCTTCTGGATGCTGCAGTGGCGCGATGGCCACCTGTATGGCAGCGTCATCGACATCTTGAACCGTGCCGCACCGCTGATGCTGGTGTCACTGGGCATGACGCTGGTGATTGCCACCCGCGGCATTGACATCTCGGTTGGCGCCACGGTGGCCATCAGTGCGGCGGTAGCGGCTCTGATGGTGGGTGGAAAACTGGTGATTACCGATGGCGTGGCCCAGCACATCAGCCGTTTTCCCATGTGGCTGGCTATTGTGTGTGCGTTACTAACTGCGCTGGCGTGTGGCCTTTGGAACGGGGTGCTGGTGGCCAAAATTGGTTTGCAGCCCATCATTGCCACGCTGATCCTGATGGTGGCCGGGCGCGGTGTGGCGCAGTTACTCACCGACGGGCAAATTGTCACGGTGTACTACCCGCCCTATTTCTACATTGGCAGTGGTTACTTGTGGGGCCTCCCGTTTGCGTTGTTCATTGCGGGCTTTGTCTATCTGTTGATGCATCTGGCCGTCACGCGTACTGCGCTGGGCTTGTTTATCCAGGCCATCGGCATTAATCCGGCAGCTGCCCGTGTGGCGGGGGTGCGCGAGCGGCTTATCAGTATTTGTGTCTATGCCTTTTGCGGCCTCACAGCCGGCATTGCGGGGCTGATCATCAGCTCCAACGTCAAGAGTGCGGACGGCAACAACGCCGGCAATCTGCTCGAGCTCGACGCCATTCTGGCCGTGACTCTGGGCGGCACGTTGTTGACGGGTGGGCGTTTCAGCCTGGCGGGCAGCATGATTGGTGCGCTCATCATCCAGACACTGACCTCCACCATCTATTCCATTGGCGTGCCGCCAGAGATTAACCTCGTGGTCAAGGCCGCCGTGGTGTTTGTTGTCATGCTGATGCAGTCGGCAGAATTCCGCCGCGCGGTGCGCGGCTGGGTGGTGCGCCCCGCCGCAGGGAGCCAGGCATGAAGTTGCAACGCAAATACATTCCCCTGGCGGCTACGGTGTCGCTGTTTGCCGCCATGTCGGTGTTTGGTGGGGTGTCATACACCGGGTTCTTTTCGGCCCAGGTGTTTCTGAACCTGCTGATCGACAACGCCTTTTTGGTCATCGTGGCGGTCGGTATGACCTTTGTCATCCTGTCCGGCGGCATTGACCTCTCGGTGGGGTCAGTAGTGGCCCTGAGCACGATTGTCCTGGCCAAGCTGGTGCAGCACCTGCACTGGGACCTGATGGTGGCGATTCCGCTGGTGCTGTGTATGGGCACGCTATTTGGTGCCTTCATGGGCTGGCTTATCCAGCGCTTCCGCCTGCAGCCTTTCATCGTCACACTGGCGGGCATGTTTTTGGCGCGTGGCCTGTGTTACCTCATCAGCATCGACTCCATCAGCATCACCGACGAGGCCTACACCGTGCTGGCGCAAACCCGCATCCATTTGTGGCCCGAGGGGCCCATGGTGTCCATCAGCGCAGTCTTGGCCTTGGTGGTCTTGGCGGCGGCTGTGTTCATCGCGCATGGCACGCAGTTCGGCCGCACCGTGTACGCCATTGGCGGTTCCGAGCATTCGGCCGTGCTGATGGGTCTGCCCGTGGTCCACACCAATGTGGCGGTGTATGCCCTGAGCGGGTTTTGCGCGGCACTGGGCGGCGTGGTGTTCACCTTCTACATGCTATCGGGTTATGGCCTGCATGCGGTGGGGCTGGAGCTGGACGCCATCGCCGCCGTGGTGATTGGCGGCACCTTGCTCAGTGGTGGTGTGGGCTACGTGGCTGGCACGCTGTTTGGGGTACTCACCTTAGGCATCATCCAGACGCTGATCATGTTTGATGGTAGCTTGAGCTCCTGGTGGACGCGTATCGTAATTGGCGCGCTGTTGTTCATTTTTTGCCTGCTGCAGCGGGTGTTTGAGGCCCGCCGAGACGGGTAAACCACAGGATTTACCCCAAACCGGGGCTAAAAGCGTACAATCCAGTTATCGGAATCGTCAAAAGCTTTAACAGCTCGTCTTTTGGGTCTGCCTTGAATTTCAGGCGCAGCACCTCCCACACCCCAGATGGCATAGCGTGTTGTAGCGTCGATCAGACGCCTGGCTACAGGTTTTGCTTCTCAGGCAATCGTCGGATCAACCCTTGTGTTCAGCACCCACCGATGCTTGGTGGCCTGCTGACCGAATCCGAACACGCATCAATCTGTCTGCAGGCTGATGTTCCCCTGACAACCGGGCCACGACACTTTTATGTCGCAGCCCAAGTTATTTCAATGAACAGCATGAATACCAATATCGCTGTGGGCAAGTACCTTGTTTCACCGCTCACCAAACAACTGGACGACGGGCGTTACGCCGCGTCCGTATCGATTCGCTCGGGCCGCGGCAGTGGCACGCATGACCGCGTGATGCGCTTCACACCCGTATTTGGCAGCAACAACGCCGCCGCCAACTACGCAACTGCGCAAGGCATTTCGTGGATTCAGGGCCGCATGGCCTGACGCTCACGATTTGCGAAAAAGTTTTATCCTCATTCAACTGGAGTTTTTTTCATGGCCAAAGAAGAATTGATTGAAATGAACGGGATGGTGACCGATGTGTTGCCCGATTCCCGCTTTCGCGTCACGTTGGACAACGGCCATCAACTGGTCGCCTACACCGGAGGGAAGATGAAAAAGCACCACATCCGCATCCTGGCGGGAGACAAGGTGTCGCTTGAACTGTCGCCGTATGACCTTAGCAAGGGGCGCATCACGTTTCGCCACATCGCGGGCCGAGGTCCGTCTCCCCAGTAATCGTCTTACTTACGGCGCTACAGGCGGCTTCATCCGCCAAGTGCTTCGTCCAGCACTTCCACCCAGTGTTTCACCGGCGTGGTTGTGCCGCTTTGCAGGTGGGTGATGCAGCCGATGTTGGCGCTGACGATCACTTCCGGCTGCATATCCTGCAGATTGCCCAGCTTGCGGTCACGCAACGCGTAAGCAATATCAGGATTCAACACTGAGTAAGTACCTGCTGACCCGCAGCACAGGTGTGACTCATTGGTTGAAATCTTTACCTGAAAACCCAGCTCGTTCAAATACTTTTCTACGCCGCCACGCAGTTGCTGGCCGTGCTGCAACGTGCAAGGCGGATGAAACACCACCTGGCCCGTATTACCCGCCGTCTTCGCCGAAACCTTGCCTTTGAGCCTGTCCGCCAGCTCGGGCAGCCACTCACTTAGATCTTTCGTCAGATCGCTGATGCGCCGCGCTTTAATCGCGTAAACCGGGTCGTCTTTGAAAATGTGGCCGTATTCCTTGACTGTCACGCCGCAGCCCGAAGCGTTCATGATGATGGCTTCCACGGGACTGTCATCTGCCACATGCGGCCACCAGGCGTCGATGTTGGCGCGCATCTCGGCCTTGCCACCATCCTGATCGTTGAGGTGGAATTTCACCGCGCCGCAGCAACCAGCCTTGGGCGCCAGAACGGTTTGAATACCGGCGGCGTCCAGCACCCGAGCCGTGGCGCTGTTGATGTTGGGCATCATCGCGGGCTGCACGCAACCGGCCAGCATCAGCACCTTGCGGGCATGCTGGCGCGTGGGCCAGACCCCGGCCATCTGCTTCGCGGGAACCTTGTTCTTCAGAGATGCCGGCAGTAGCGGGCGAACCAGCTGCCCCAACTTCATGGCCGGGGCAAACAGCGGCGACGGCAGCCCTTCTTTCAGAGCCCAGCGCAGTGCGGTCTCGGCAGCGGGGCGGGGAACTTTGGCGTCCACCAGTTTGCGGCCAATGTCCACCAAGTGGCCGTAGTCCACACCGCTCGGGCAGGTGCTTTCGCAGTTGCGGCAGGTCAGGCAGCGGTCCAGGTGCATCTGCGTGGCACGGGTAGGTGTTTCACCTTCAAGCACCTGCTTCATCAGATAGATGCGGCCACGGGGGCCGTCCAGCTCGTCACCCAGCAACTGGTAAGTGGGGCAGGTGGCAGTGCAGAAACCACAATGCACACATTTGCGCAAAATGGCTTCGGCGGCGATGCCGTCGGTGGTGTTTTTGTATTCGGGAGCGAGGTTAGTCTGCATACATGCGCCCGCGGTTGAAGATGTTGGCGGGATCGAATTGGCGTTTCAAATCGCGATGGATGCGGTCCAAAGGTGCCTTTAAGGGTTGAAATATGGCCTCACCCCTCGTTGGATATGCGTGATCAGCTATAAAACATGTAGCAAATCCGCCTGCCCTATCAGCCGCAGTTCGCAGCCGCGTGGCCTCACTCGCCGGGGCCTTGACCCAGCGCTGGGCCCCGCCCCATTCGATCAGCGTCTCGCCCACGTCCAGTGGCACAGTGGTGTCCGGCACACTCAGGCGCCATAGGCATTCGTCGTTCTGGCGGGCAAAAAACGGCAGGGTTTGTTCGCGCAGGGCGTTCCAGTCCGCCGCCACCGCAGCCCCGTCTTTTCGCTCGCCACCCATGGTCTGAAAGGCGGCTTCGACAGCCGCTTTGGCGCCGCGCAGGCGCACGTACAGGCTGGGGTTGTCGTTACCACTTATCTTGTCACCCGGTTTATCGTTGACCCAGCAACTGGCATTGACAGGCAGCGGCTTGCCCGCCCAGGCATTGAGCTGTTTGATCGCGCTGGCCTCATCCAAGTGAAACAACAGCGTCGCCTCGGCAACAGCCACCGGCAGCACTTTCAGCGATACCTCGGCGATCACGCCCAGGGTGCCCATGGCCCCCGTCATGAGGCGCGACACGTCGTAACCTGCCACGTTTTTCATTACCTGCCCGCCAAAGGTGAGAAGTTCTCCCTTGCCGTTGATGATCTTCACGCCCAGCACGTAGTCGCGCACATTGCCTACAGCCGCACGGGCCGGGCCGCCCAGACCAGAAGCGACCATGCCACCAACGGTGGCCACATTACCGGTACTTGTGGCGAAATGCGGGGGCTCGAACGGCAGATACTGGCCCTGTTCGGCGAGAGCCGATTCCAGCTCAGTCAGCGGCGTACCAGCACGTACCGTCACCACCAGCTCGCTGGGCTCGTAACTCACAATGCCTTGCAGAGCGCGTGTGTCCAGAATGTCGCCCTGCAGCGTCTGGCCGTAAAAGTCCTTGCTGCCACCGCCGCGAATGCGCAGCGGCTGGACCGCTGTCGCTGCGGCCTGAATGCGGTCAATGAGTTGCGTGAGCGCTGAATCCATGGGCTGCATGGTACCGGTGGGCGAAAACTCTGGTTTGAATTTTTTGAAATGGATGTGTTCGAAAAATGATCAGTCGCTGAAGAAGTTGGTCGGTAAACCGGGTACATCCAGCCGCATCGAGAACACACAACCGGTCTGCGGCATGTCAGCCAACTCGGCGGCTGAGCGGTTGTAGCTGGCCGTGGTGACGTACATCGTCTGCCAGTCGTCACCGCCAAAACACGGCATGGTGGGACACTGCGCCGGTGTAGGGATCTCGGCCAGCAACTCGCCAGCGGGTGAGAACTTGAGAATTCGTTTGCCCTCGAACATGGCCGCATAGTAGTTGCCTTGCGCATCTACCGCGCCACCGTCCGGGCGACCACCATAGCCGCCCAAACCGTATTTCCAGCCATCCGGTTTCATGGGGAACTGGTGGAACACGCGCATGTTCGTCATGGCGTTGCTGGCTGCGTCCCAGTCCCAGGCGCGAATGACGTGGTTGGGCGTGTCAGTCCAGTACACCGTTTTGGCGTCGGGCGACCAGGCCAGCCCGTTGGCGATGATGGCGTTGCCTGCTTTGCGCTCAACCACGGGCGCTTTGCCACCGCGACAGTCCAGCGAGAACAGTTCGGCGTTGGGGGCCGTGCGGGGCTCAAACATCGTACCGGCCCAAAAGCGCCCCACCGGGTCAGCCTTGCCGTCGTTGAACCGCATGGTGGCAGTGTCGTGGTCAAAGCGCTGGATCAGCATCAAAGCCCCGCCCCATTCCCTGGCGCGGTAAATGCCGTCGCGCAGGGCGATCACCAAGCCGCCGCTGGCGGCAGGGGCGATGCAGCCCGGCTCCATCGGCATCGGCCAGCTTTGCACCGTGCCCATGAAGACATTGGCGCGCAGAATCTTCTGGCCCGGAATATCCACCCAGTAAAGCATCTGCTCGTGCGGGTGCCAGAACGGGGATTCGCCCAGGGCGCTGGGCTCAGTCGACACGGCTTGCCAGTTGGCATTTAGGGTTTTCAAAGTCATGTCGCGGTCGTCACTTCAATGGTCATCTGAGCGGTCATGGACTCACCGGGTTGCAGGATGTTTACACCCAGTTCGTCTGCCTTTTCAGGGTCCAAGGCAAGCATATTGAGCGCGTTGTTCACATGGCTCACCGGTTCTATCGCCACAAAGCTCTTGGTGGCGTTGGTGAAGACCACCAGACGGCTCATGGGCGACGTGATACGCGTGTGAAGCAATTCGTCGCGCAACTGCAGCATGCCGCTCCAGCCGTCAAAGCAGTGGTCCACATCGAGAGCAACCAGGTCCACATCCAGCCCACGCGTGGCGGCCCGGTGCGTGGGCAGCGTTTCATGACTCATTTCCCAGCGACCCGCCGCTTCAAATGTGATGTGACTGTGGGCGCGCTTGACAAAGTACGGGTGAAAACCCAAGCCCACAGGTGCGCTCTGGGCAGACTGGTTGGTGATGCTCAAGGTCATCTCCAGCGCATGGGCCGTGAGCCGGAAAACCTGCGAAGCGTCAAATGCAAACGGCCAGGCGGCATCGGCCCGGTGCTCGAACGACAGCATCGCAAACTGCTCACCCGTCTCCAGCACCGCCCATGGCCGCTGCCAGCCCACACCGTGAATGGCGTGAGGCTCGGGTGGGAAGTTTTTTACCAGCGGGTGGCTGGTTCCGTTCCATTGCAGACTGGCGTGACCGATCCGGTTGGAAAACGGCACCAAAGGAAAACTGCCCGACTCCCGCACCGACACCAGCGACTGTGCCGGGGTTGAACGCAGCACCGGGATGCCTTGAAACCACAGCCCGGCAACGCAACCGCCCAGAGCGGGCTTGATCTCGCAACGCAGGTGCTCATTGGTCAATATCAGTGATTCGGTCATGGGGTTGATCGCTTGGATGCCCTATTGTGCATGGCCTCTTCAATAGAAACAGTAGGCAAAAAAAATCCGCGACAGCCGGAACTGTCGCGGATCAGAAGCCAACCTTGAGGGTCAGGCTGGCCAGGAGACGATCATGTAAAAGCTTAGCGGTTGTAGGCGGTTTCGCCGTGCGCGCTGATGTCCAGACCTTCGCGCTCTTCTTCTTCCGTCACGCGCAGACCAATCACCAGATCAACCAGTTTGAATGCCACCACTGACACCACGCCCGACCAGACGATGGTCGTCAGCACTGCCTTGGCCTGAATCCAGACCTGACCAGCGATGGAGTAGTCAGCAGCCGTCACCATGCCGGCCGTCACCCAGTCGGCCACGTAGCCAGGGCCACCCAGCGAAGGCGCATTGAACACACCGGTCAACAGGGCACCGACGATACCGCCAATGCCGTGCACGCCGAAGACGTCCAGTGAGTCATCTGCACCGAGCATTTTCTTCAGGCCATTCACTCCCCACAGGCAGGCGAAGCTGGCAAAGAAGCCGATGAACAGGGCACCGCCGATACCGACGTTGCCGGCTGCAGGCGTGATGGCCACCAGGCCAGCTACAGCACCGGATGCTGCACCCAGCATGGAAGCCTTGCCGCGCATCAGCGCTTCACCGATACACCACGCCAGCACAGCAGCAGCCGTTGCACCGAAGGTGTTGATAAAGGCCAGCGCGGCAAAGCCGTTGGCTTCCAGAGCAGAACCGGCGTTGAAGCCGAACCAGCCCACCCACAGCAACGAGGCACCGACCATAGTCAGCGTCAGGCTGTGAGGTGCCATGGCTTCCTTGCCGTAACCGATTCGCTTGCCGACCATGAAGGCGCCGACCAGGCCAGCAACGGCCGCGTTGATGTGCACCACAGTACCGCCCGCAAAATCCAGCGCACCGGACTGCCAGACATAACCCGCCTTGGCGGTCATGGCGTCAACCACTTCCTTGGAGGCGTATGCATCAGGGCCCATCCAGAACCAAACCATGTGTGCAATCGGGGCGTAGCTGAAGGTGAACCACAACACCATGAACATCAGCACGGCCGAGAATTTCATGCGCTCGGCGAATGCACCTACGATCAGCGCGCAGGTGATACCGGCAAACGTAGCCTGGAAGGCTGCGAACACGATCTCGGGGATGTACACACCCTTGCTGAAGGTCGCTGCATTGGCAAATGTGCCCGCAGCGTTGTCCCATACACCCTTCATGAAAAGGCGATCAAACCCGCCCACGAATGCATTGCCTTCAGTGAACGCCAGGCTGTAGCCATAGATAAACCACAGTACAACGATCAATGAGAAAGTGACCATGACCTGCATCAGCACCGACAACATGTTCTTGCTGCGAACCAGGCCGCCGTAGAACAGGGCCAGGCCGGGCACCGTCATCAAGATCACCAGCAGCGTGGAGACCATCATCCAGGCGGTATCGCCCTTGTTGGGTACCGGCGCCGGTGCGGCTGGCGCCGCGGCGGGAGCCGCTTCAGCCGCGGCGGGTGCTGCAGCTGCTGCTGCCGCAGGCGCGGGAGCCGCATCAGCGGGTTTGGCTTCCATGGCGGCGGAAGCAGCGGGCTCAGCAACTGGCGCGGCCTGTGCAAACGCGGTGGTACCGCCCATGAGCAGACCTAAACCGAGGGCGAGTGATACGAGTAGCTTTTTCATAGGGCCTCCTTGCCCGTTTCGCCGGTGCGAATGCGCACGACTTGTTCGAGGTTGTAGACAAAAACCTTGCCGTCGCCGATCTTGCCGGTGCGTGCAGCACCTTCGATGGCTTCGATCACACGATCCACCAGCTCGTCAGAGACGGCGGCTTCGATCTTCACCTTGGGCAGGAAATCAACCACGTATTCCGCACCGCGATAGAGTTCGGTATGGCCCTTTTGACGGCCAAAGCCCTTGACCTCCGTCACGGTAATACCTTGAACACCGATAGCCGAGAGGGCTTCGCGCACCTCGTCAAGCTTGAACGGTTTGATGACAGCCGATACGAGTTTCATAGTTTCTCCTGACGCAAAAACGGGGGGACGGTGATTGATTCCACAAATATCTCCAACAAGGGTAAGTAGGCAAGGCCAAGACGCAACTACCGTGCCAGTCACTTGCCCTCATTCATTTCAGGTATTTTTCCCGTCGGTGTGCACGCATTTGAAGGGCTTGCGCCAGGATAGCTGTATAAAAAATCAGGTTGCACGTATTAGGTGCATTCAGTCCAAAACTGAGCAGATCACCATGCACCTTTATGAGGAATCATCGTTATGAGCCTGCCTTTGGTGCAAAGTCGTGCCCTGCTTGGCCTGGAAGCGGCGGCGGTCACGGTTGAGGTGCGCCCGGCCAACGGGCTGCCCACCGGGTGACCGTTTGCCCGCTGAGCCCGAGCTGGTGTTGCATTTCGGAGTAAGCCCTACGGTGGTTGGTGAGTCCATGTTGCGACTGCAGTCCAGCGGGCTGGTGGAGTCGCGGAACGGTGTCGGCACCTTCGTGCTGGCCCCGGATGCGCGCCGCACACTACGCACGTCCGCCGGGAACGACATCACCACGCACGACATGCTGGCCATACTGGAGCTGAGCATCAGTGTTGAAACCGATGCCGACGGCTTGGCTGCATCGCGGCGTACCGAAGCTCATCTCACGGCCACGAGCGCGGCGCTTGACGCTTTTGGCGCCGTCCACCAAGCCCGGGCCAGCACCGTTGAGGCGGATTTCCAGGTTCACCTGCAAATTGCCATGGCCACGGGCAACCGCTACTTTATAGAAGTGCTGAGTGGCCTGGGTAACACCACCATCATCATGCGGCGGCAGGGCAGCGCCGACAAGCCCCAGTTTGGAGAAACCCATCCCCTGCTGGAACACGGCAAATTGCTCAACCTGCGCGAGCATGAAGAAATCTACGCGTGTGTGCGTCGGGGTGACCCGGCAGCCGCCCGGGCAGCCATGCTCATGGACCTGAGCAACAGCCGCGATCGCAAGCGGCGCGTGATTCAACCGGCAGACAGATATATTTTGCTATGAAATATATAGCTTCTAACGCATACATGATAGGGGCTAGAGCCTTATTTGACTACCCAAAACGCGAAGAAACACTCTCGCCACGCTCCAGCCGCAGGCGCACCGACAGATCCGTTCTGGAATCCGCGTTCTCCAGCGCCTGCTCGATAGTAATTTCACCGTTGCTATAGAGGTTGAACAGTGACTGGTCGAACGTCTGCATACCTAGCTCATTGCTTTTGGCCAGTACGGGCCTGATCTGGTCAATCTGGCCTTTGTGGATCAGGTCCGCAATATAGGGCGTGCGCAACATCACCTCGGACACCGGCACCAGCCGGTCACCCACGCCGGGCACCAAGCGCTGGGCAACCACGCCGTGCAGGTTCATCGACAGGTCCAGCAGGATGCGTTTGTGTGCGTCGTCTGGGAAGAAACTCAGCATGCGTTCAATCGCCTGGTTGGCGTTGTTGGCGTGCATGGTCGAAATGCACAGGTGCCCTGTTTCGGCGTAGTTCAGGGCGTGTTTCAGCGTTTCGTAGTCGCGCAGCTCGCCAATCATGATCACGTCGGGCGCTTCACGCATGGCGTGGCGCAGGGCGTCGCCAAACGATTCAGTATCCACCCCCACCTCGCGCTGGCTGACGATGGATTGCTTGTGCGGGTGCATGAACTCGATCGGGTCTTCAATCGTAAGAATATGCCCCGGCCGGTGGTAGTTGCGGTAGTCCAGCATGGACGCCAGCGTAGTTGACTTGCCCGCACCCGCCGCCCCGACGATGAGCACCAGACCTCGCTTGAGTAAGGCCAGCTGACGCAGCACCAGCGGCATCTTGAGCTCTTCCAGAGACGGGATGCGCGACTGCACGTAGCGCAACACCATGGCCACCTCGCCGCGCTGCATGTACATGTTGACGCGAAAACGGCCTAGCCCTTCGATGAAAAGCGCGAGGTCACATTCCATGTGAGCATCAAAATCACGCATCTGGGCATCGGTCAAAATCAGTTGGGCCAGCGTGCGTACCGAGTCGGGCAGCAGCGGTGGCAACGTCAGCGGCCGCACCACACCGGCCACCTTGCCGGACGGCGGCGCACCGACCGTCAGGAACAGGTCAGAGCCACCGGCATCGACCACGGCTTTCAAGTACCGCCCTAAATCCCCTGAATCCTTGATTGACAAGGTTCTCATGCGTACACCTCTCCCTCAGAAATCACCGGCGCATTAGGCCCGCTGGGCGGGAATGCAGACCCGCCGGCACCAGCCCCTTGAACATGCCCGACAGCACGTCCATCTGTTCGCGTGCAACGGTCTCACCGTGCGTGCTGGCCAAAAGGCTCATCATGTCAGAACGCACATACCAAAGAGACTGCACGTCTGAACCATACATCACCCGCGCGCGTACATGCTCCAGCTCTTCACTGGGCAACACGTTACGCAGGCACTCCAGCATGGCCATACGAATGTTTTCCACGCGCTGGTCGAACTTGGCGTCAAGCACGGAATCGCCCGAGCGCAAGAGGCTCAACATGCTTGAGGCGAATTTTGAAGTTTTCCAGTTCACGGGATATATCGTCCGCCTTACCCACTGTCTGAGATCACAGGATGCAATGGGACAGGGGTCTTTCAGGCGGCAAGCTTTATCTTACGCCATTCAGCAGGAAGGGTTTGGTCAGCAACACACCGGCAAAGTAAACAAGCCGCTGCGGCAAAGAGTGCAGCCTGTTGCCGGTCGCTCGCGATTCTGGGGCGATTCAGTGCGTGGGGCCGGAACGGGGCACCATGGCGCGCGGCAACAACCCCTGAAACAAAGTCGAAATCTCTGCCAGTTCCTTGCGGGCAACCACCTCACCACGGGTACCTGACAGCAGCGTCATCAAGTCCCCCCGCAGGTACCACAACACCAACGGGTCGGCCGCATACAGGACGCGACCACGCACGCGCTGAAGTTCACGGCTGAGGGCCAGGCCACTCAGACAATCCAGCATAGCCTGACGGATACAGTCGGTACGGTTCTCCAAACTGGCTTCACGGGATGACTCCGGAAGGAGCCCGATCAGCCCCATCAGGCTTGACGTGAATTTGGAGATTTTCCAGCTCATGATGTGCGAAGCGCCGAGGTGTCAGTTACAGGAATTGGTGATGTGGAAGGGACATACAAACTGTAGAACGGATGGCATGAACCAAAAGCCCGAAATTGCGGCAAAAATGACCGTCAATACCGGGCCTGACCAACCCTGAATGGGGCTCTTACCGGGGCGATTGTCATAATTCCGCCATGCCTCAACCACCACAGCACGACCGCCATCTTGTCGGCTGGATGTCGCTCACCCAGCTGATTTCCTGGGGTAGCGTTTTTTACCTGTTCGCCTTGTTGATGGCCCCCGTGGAGCAAGCGCTGGGCATGAACCGCGCCGAGTCGTCACTGGCCTTCAGTCTGGCCATGCTGGTGGAGGGCCTGATGGCCTACCCGGTGGGGCGCTGGATTGACCGCGGGCATGAGCGTGCTGTCATGACACTCGGCTCAGTGGGCCTGGGCGTTTGCCTGCTGCTGCTCAGTCGGGTCGAAACGTCTACGATGTTTTATGCCGTCTGGATGGTGATGGGCGCCGCCATGGCCGGCACGCTGTATGCACCGGCTTTTGCTGTCGTCACTCGGCGCTTTCCCAACGACTTTCGCCGGGCCATCATCACACTGACCTTTCTGGGCGGCCTGGCCAGCACGGTTTTTATCCCGCTGATCTCCTGGCTGATCACACTCCTGGGTTGGCGGCACGCGTTGTGGTGCCTGGCGGCGCTGCACCTGCTGGTGTGCGTGCCCCTGCATGCCGTTTTGCTGCAGGGCGCGCCCAAGCGACCGGTCCGCTCGCTGCAGCCAGAGTGTGCGAGTTCGCACAAAAGTGAATCCAGTCCGCTGGCCAAACATTTGCTGAGTGCGCCATTCCTGCTGATTGGTGTGTTTGTGGTGCTGATGATGGCGGTAACCGCAGCACTGCCCGCCCATATGGTGAGCCTGCTGCGTGAAAATGGGCTGGGCGAGACTTGGGCCATTGCCATTCCCGCCAGCATTGGCGCCATTCAGGTGCTGGGGCGCTTGTTGCTGTATTACTTTGAGCACCATTTTGATCTGCACCGCGCCAACCGGCTGATCCCGTGCCTGATTCCGCTGGGTCTGGCGGCCCTGCTGGTGGCACCCTGGGTGGGGAGTGCACAAATCTACATGTTGATGCTGTTTGTATTGTTCTTTGGCATGGGCAATGGCATGCTGACCATCGTCAAAGGCACGGCAATTGCAGAATATGTGAATCGCGACCACGTTGCGTCGCTCAACGGCGCTTTAGGCACGCCGATGGCGCTCGCGCGGGCTGGTGCGCCTCTGGCACTGGGTTTGTTATGGAACCAGCAGGTTGGTTATGCGCACGGCCTGTGGCTGATGCTGGGCTTGAGCGTCGTTGCCATCACCGCACTGGTAATGGCGCAACGCCTTTCCGGAAAAAACAGGCGGTCTCAGCCGCGTGTGTAAACCGGCACGGCCGTTGGCCGGGCTGGCTCAGGGGTCGGCGCAACCGCACTGTTATCTGCCGGATGCAGGGTACCGCCCTCAACGGTCACCCGGGCACCCACCGCAGCGGGCGATGCCTGCTCAATGGTTTTCATGCTGCCGTCTTCCATGCGCACATGCACCTGATATACGGTCGTTTTCTTCATGTTTTTCTCGATGGCATTACCAGCCCAGCCACCACCCACGGCGCCCGCCACAGTTGCCACGGCACGGCCCGAGCCCTTGCCAATCTGGTTGCCCACAATGGCGCCCAGCACACCACCGGCCACGACACCCACGCCGCTGGGCTTGGCTTCGCGCTGCACGGTGCTCACAGATTCCACGGTGCCACAACTGGCGCAGACGGGTTTGGCTGCGTGATCCGACGTGCGTTGCATGTCTTGAGCAGGATAGGTTTGCGAATAGGACGGCGCAGGAACGGTCTTGACTGGCTGCATAGACTTGGCCGGCTTGACTGGCGCCTGTGCCGCCTGCACCGGCTGTGTAGCTTGTTTGATGGCTTTCTGAACTGCTGATTGCGGCTGGCCCTGCACTTCGTCAGTCGGTGTAGCGGCGGTCGGGACCACAACAGCTTTTTCAGCCGGCACAACAGATTCATTGGCCTGCAACGATTGCATTGTGGACACCACGCTCAGGCTGGGATCTGAGGGCTGCGTTTTGACATGCACCAGCGCGGCACCCATGGCCACGGCTGCCACGCCCAATACGCCAACAGCAGCCCACAGGGCCTTGGTCGCCGGGGTGGTGGTTTGAACTTGTTCCAGTGTTGCACTCATGATGTTTTTCCTTCAAATTCGTCTGTCAACGTTTCATTAACGTTTGACAGACTCAAAGGTAAACAGAATGTTGCGTACGTTTATGTCCAGTTTGTAACGATCGGTAAATGTGGCCCCACGTTGGTCACTTTGCGTACTTGGCTGCCCCCCGCGGGGCTGTCCCGCCTTGGGGCGGCTCGGCGGCGGGACGCGCTGGTCGGGAGATTGAAGGTTACAGGTTGGGTGCCAACAGCCGCTGTAGCGCCTGCTCTGTGGTGCCGCGACGCCGGGCCATGTCCTGCAACTGGTCTTCACCAATCTTGCCGACATTGAAATACGTGCTCTGCGGGTGGCTCAGGAAGAAGCCGCTCACACTGGCGGCGGGCGTCATGGCCAGGCTCTCGGTGAGTTCCATGCCAATGTCTTCGCAGCGCAGCAGATCAAACATCTCGCGCTTGACGCTGTGATCCGGGCAGGCCGGGTAGCCCGGTGCCGGGCGGATGCCGGAGTATTTTTCAGCAATCAGGTCTTCCGGCCCCAGCGCTTCCTGCGGTGCGTAGCCCCACAAATCGGTACGTACGCGGTGGTGCAACGCTTCAGCAAACGCTTCAGCCAACCGGTCGGCCAAGGCTTTGAGCATGATCGCGGAATAGTCGTCGTGGTCGTCAGTGAAGTACTTTTCCTTCTTCTCCACGCCCAAGCCGGCTGTCACGGCAAAAATACCAATATAGTCCTGTTTTCCCTGGTTTTGAACGTCTTTTTCTTGGTCCTCAGCCCTCGTGGAGTACGCGCGATCAGCTATTGAATTAATAGCAACTTTGGGCGCGACGAAATCAGCCAGACAACGACTGGGGCGCTGGATCTGCTCGCCGTGTTCGCCGGTGACGATCTGCTTCTCGGTCTGCTGGCGCATGCCGTACCACGTCATCGCCACCTCGGTGCGCGACTCGTCGGTATAGATTTCAATGTCGTCGTCATTCACCGAGTTAGCGGGGTACAAACCCATCACGCCACTCGCCGTCAGCCACCGGCCTTCAATCAGCCGTTTGAGCATGCGCTGGCCGTCGGCATATACACGCACCGCCTCGGTTCCCACCACCTCGTCCTTCAGGATGGCAGGGAACGGCCCAGCCAGATCCCAGGTCTGGAAGAAAGGGCCCCAGTCGATGTATTTGGCCAGTTCCGTCAGGTCAAAGTTTTTGAACACACGCCGTCCGATGAATTTGGGCTTCGGCGGCGTGTAGTTCGCCCAGTCTATGGGCGTCTTGTTGGCGCGGGCGCGCTCCAGAGTCCACATCGGGGTCTGCTTTTTGTTGGCATGCTGCAGGCGCACTTTGTCGTAGTCGGTGTTCAGCTCATCGATGTATTTCGCGGCGTTGTCACTCAACAGGCTTTGCGCCACGCTTACGCTGCGCGAGGCGTCAGGCACGTAAACAACAGGCCCTTCGTAATGCGGCGCGATTTTCACGGCCGTGTGCACGCGGGAGGTGGTGGCGCCACCAATCATCAGCGGAATTTTCTTGATGCGAAAGTGGTCATCTTTCTGCATCTCGCCCGCTACATATTGCATCTCTTCCAGGCTGGGCGTGATCAGGCCCGACAGGCCAATGATGTCGGCGCCCTCCACCTTGGCTCGGGCCAGAATTTCGTGGCAGGGCACCATCACGCCCATGTTTACCACTTCGAAGTTGTTGCATTGCAAGACCACGGTGACGATGTTCTTGCCGATGTCATGCACATCGCCCTTCACGGTGGCAATGATGATCTTGCCCTTGGTGCGCACGTCGCGGCCCGCCGCTTCATCCAGCCGCTTTTCTTCTTCGATATACGGAATCAGGTGCGCCACGGCAGACTTCATCACCCGCGCGCTTTTCACCACCTGCGGCAGGAACATCTTTCCCTGGCCAAACAGGTCACCCACGATGTTCATGCCCGCCATCAGCGGGCCTTCGATCACGTGCAACGGACGCCCGCCTTTGGCCAGAATCGCCTGATACGCCTCTTCGGTGTCGGGAACGATAAAGTCGGTGATGCCGTGCACCATGGCGTGGCTGAGGCGCTGCTCCACCGACACCACGTTGTCAGCCGTCCCGCGCCAGTCCAACCGCTTGCTTTCGTCCTTGGCGCCGCTTTTGGCGGATTCAGCGATCTCGACCAGCCGCTCGCCTGCATCCGGGCGGCGGTTCAGTACCACATCTTCCACACGCTCGCGCAGCACTGGCTCCAGATCGTCATACACGCCCACCATACCGGCGTTCACGATGCCCATGTCCATGCCTGCAGCAATAGCGTGGTACAGAAACACTGTGTGAATGGCCTCTCGCACCGGGTCGTTACCGCGGAAGCTAAACGACACATTGCTCACGCCGCCCGAAACCTTGGCGCCGGGCAGGTTCTGCTTGATCCAGCGCGTGGCTTCGATAAAGTCGACCGCGTAGTTGTTGTGCTCTTCGATGCCGGTGGCAATGGCGAAGATGTTAGGGTCAAAAATGATGTCTTCCGCCGGGAAACCCACTTCATCCACCAGCACGCGGTAGGCCCGCTCGCAGATCTCGATCTTGCGCTGGTAAGTGTCGGCCTGCCCCTTTTCATCAAATGCCATGACGACGGCCGCTGCACCGTAACGACGAAGTAGCTTGGCGTGGTGTTTGAAGGCATCCACCCCCTCTTTCATGCTGATGGAGTTGACGATGGCTTTGCCCTGCACGCAGCGCAACCCGGCTTCGATCACGCTCCACTTGCTCGAGTCGATCATGATGGGCACACGCGAAATATCGGGTTCGCTGGCAATCAGGTTCAGGAAACGGACCATCGCGGCCTGGCTGTCCAGCATGGCCTCATCCATGTTGATGTCGATGATCTGCGCACCGTTTTCAACCTGCTGGCGCGCCACGGCCAGCGCCTGCTCGAACTCGCCATTCAAAATCATGCGGGCGAAGGCCTTGGAACCGGTGACGTTGGTTCGCTCGCCGATGTTGACGAACAGCGAACTTTCGTCAATCACGACCGGCTCCAGGCCGGACAGCATCATGGGGGGAAGGACGGTTTCGGACATGCAGCTCACCTGTAAATTGCCTCAAGGGGACTGAGGGCAGGTGAGCGTCGTTGGGACATCCAAGCCTGACGACAGAGCAATTTGCCCCGCGTTGCAACGCTCCTTGGATACCCTTGATTCTAATAGTTAACGTTTCGCCATGCCACTTTCGGCAATACATTGGGTAACAATAAGCCATCCAGACAAAAATAAACAAGATGAGCACAACGCCGGAAAAATTCAGTGAATCCACCAACAGCCCGTCTGCCGGGAATCTGAACACGGAAGATCGCATCCGGATTGTCCAGAATTCCTCCAGTGCCGAGCAGGCTGCTGCGCTGCTGACCGCGCCCACGGCGTTACTGCAACTCAGCCTCGACGATGCCCGCGTGGTGGTTAGCTACATGACGCCCAAACGTTTTGCCGCTGGCACGATGTTCATTAAGGAGGGGGACACCGACGACACCGGATTCATGGTGCTGGTGCTGGCCGGTGAAGTGACCGTGGAAAACATTACGGTCAGCCGCACCGAGCCGGCTACTGTCAACGTACTGGGGCCGGGCAGTCTGGTCGGTGAAATGGGCCTGTTGGGCAACGAGCCCCGCTCGGCCTCCTGCACGGCCAGTACCAATGTGAGTTGCGCCATCCTCACACGAACAGCGCTGGAACTCATCATTGATCAGGAGCCACGCATTGGCGCCAAGCTGCTACTGGCTGTGTCCACCCGGCTGTCTGAGCGGTTACGCAACACTTCCAAGCAACTAAAGATGTACGCCAAGCTGGCGCGTGCCATGCAGCTGGAAATTGACAACCTCACCAAATAAGTCTCAAGCAGCTTCCTTGTAGAAGAAAGCCCGTTGCAATGAACGGGCCGCCAGCGGGCTAACCGCATCGCGAATGGCGCCAATGTGCTCTGGCGTGGTGCCGCAGCAGCCGCCCACGATATTGACCAACCCCTCGTTCGCAAACTCCCGGATCAGCTGTGACGTCACCTCGGGTGTTTCGTCAAAACCGGTCTCGCTCATCGGATTGGGCAGCCCGGCGTTGGGGTAACAGCTGATAAAAGTGTCGGGCGCCACACGGGCCAGCTCCTGAATGTAAGGGCGCATCAAGGCGGCACCCAACGCGCAGTTCAGGCCAATAGCCATTGGCTGCGCGTGGCGCACGCTGTGCCAGAAAGCCGTGACGGTCTGACCGCTCAGGATGCGTCCGGACGCGTCAGTGACAGTGCCACTGATGATCAGGGGCAACCGCTCACCGGATGCCTCAAAGTATTCATCAATCGCAAACAGTGCCGCCTTGGCGTTCAGCGTATCAAATATGGTTTCGACCAGCAGCACATCGCTGCCGCCTTCCACCAGCGCTTCTACCTGTTCGTAATACGCGGCGCGCAGCTCTTCAAACGTGATGTTGCGCGCGCCGGGGTCGTTCACATCGGGGCTGATGCTGGCGGTTTTGGGCGTTGGGCCCAGGGCGCCCGCCACGAAGCGGGGCTTGTCTGGTGTGGAAAATTTGTCACAGGCAGCGCGGGCTATCTTTGCCGAAGCCAGATTCATCTCGCGAGCCAGGCTGGCCATGTCGTAATCTGCCTGGGCCACCGTGGTGGCGCCAAAGGTGTTGGTTTCAATCAAATCGGCCCCGGCGGCCAGATAGCCCTCATGGATGTCTGATATGACGTCGGGGCGCGTCATGCTGAGGAGCTCGTTGTTGCCCTTCACGTCTTTATGGAAATCCTTGAAGCGCGAACCCTGCCCGCCAGTTCCTGCGTACCCGGCTCCGCGGTACTGCGACTCGTCCAGTTTGAAGCGCTGGATCATGGTGCCCATGGCGCCGTCCAGAATGGCAATGCGGCTGGCCAGAATCCCGGGCAAGGCTTGCGCGCGGGTGTAATGCAGAGGTTTCATAGGCCCACATTGTAGAAAGTAAGCCGTTGCGGGCGGGATCACCCCGAAATCCCCGGACAATAGCGGGGATGAAAAACCTTCTGCCCAAAGAGGCTTGGGCCCTGATCCAGCAGCAACCCGATGCCCTGTTTGTGGACGTGCGCATGGAAATCGAGTCGATGTACGTCGGGCGTCCACCCGGAGTGCACATGATTGCGTGGTACGAATACCCGGACCTGACGCCGGATCCGCAGCAGTTCGTAAGAGCCGTGGAGCGCGAGGCCGGGGCCAAATCGCGCACGGTCATCCTGATCTGCCGCAGCGGCAAACGCACAGTGGATGCGGCCAAAGCGCTGGAAGCCGCCGGGTTTACCGACGTGGTCAACGTGCTGCACGGGTTCGAGGGCGAACTGAATGAGGCCTTTCACCGCTCCACGCTGAACGGCTGGCGTTTTGACGGCCTGCCATGGGAACAGCTGTAAAACAGCCAGTTTCAAGCATGTTTTATGCCTCCAGAACTTATAGGATATGCGTGAGTAGCTAGTATTTTGATAGCAGCTTCTCCTCCTCACACTGAACTATCAGTTGCCTCGCACGACATCCTGCGTGAGGTGTTTGGCTACGACCGGTTCCGCGGCCCGCAGGAAGCCATCGTTGAGCACGTTATCGCTGGCGGCGACGCGCTGGTGCTCATGCCCACGGGTGGCGGCAAGTCGCTTTGTTACCAGATTCCCGCCATTGCCCGTCAGCGCATGGGCCAAGGCATCACCATCGTGATCTCCCCGCTGATCGCGCTGATGCACGACCAGGTAGGCGCGCTGCACGAGGCAGGGGTGAGCGCGGCTTTTCTCAACTCCACGCTGTCCGGCGAGGAAGCTTCAGCGGTTGAGAAGCGTTTGTTGCGCGGCGACATCACGCTGCTTTACGCCGCACCGGAACGGGTGACCACGCCGCGCTTTCTGGCGCAACTCGATTCGCTGTATGAGCGCGGGCATTTGAGCTTGTTTGCGATTGACGAAGCGCATTGCGTGAGTCAGTGGGGGCATGACTTCCGCCCGGAATACCGGGCGCTCACCGTCTTGCACGAGCGATTTGCCAGCGTGCCACGCATGGCGCTCACCGCCACCGCGGACGCGCTCACGCGTGAAGACATTCTGGATCGCCTGCAACTGCAGGAAGCGCGCGCCTTTGTCAGCAGTTTCGATCGCCCCAACATTCGTTACACGATCGTCGAGAAGAAAGACGCCACGCAACAGCTGCTGCGTTTCATCTCGCGCGAGCACCTGGGTGACGCGGGCATTGTGTATTGCCAATCGCGCAAACGCGTGGAAGAAATTGCGCAAACGCTGTGTGATGAGGGCATCGACGCACTGCCCTATCACGCCGGGCTGGATGCGAAAGTGCGCCAGGCCAACCAGGACCGCTTTCTGCGTGCCGAAGGCATTGTGATGGTGGCGACCATCGCCTTTGGCATGGGCATCGACAAGCCGGACGTGCGTTTTGTGGCGCACCTGGATATGCCTAAAAACATCGAAGGCTACTATCAGGAAACCGGCCGCGCCGGGCGTGATGGCGAGCCCGCAGACGCCTGGATGAGCTATGGTTTGCAGGATGTGGTGAATCAGCGCCGCATGATTGACGAGAGCCCGGCGGGCGAGGAATTCAAACAGGGCCTGCGCGGCAAACTGGATGCACTGCTGGGGCTGGCGGAGGCAACCGATTGCCGGCGCGTGCGGCTGTTGCATTACTTCGGTGAGGCATCTGGCCCTTGTGGCAACTGCGACAACTGTCTGAGCCCGCCTGCGGTGTGGGACGGCACCGACGCCGCCCGCAAACTGCTCAGCACCATCTACCGCGTGCAGCAGCAGAGTGGCATCAGCTTTGGCGCCGGGCACATCATGGACATCCTGCGCGGCAAGAGCACCGAAAAAGTTGCGCAGCATGGGCATGAGGCTTTGAGCACGTTTGGCATCGGCACCGACCTGTCCGAGGTGCAACTGCGCGGAGTGTTACGCCAGCTGATTGCCATTGGTGCGGTGGAGGTCGACGCCCAGGCCTTCAACACCCTGCAACTAACGGACCTGTCGCGCGCCGTGCTCAAAGGCGAAGTACCCGTGCAACTGCGCGAGTCTGTATCAACGCCAGTCGGAAAAACGAAACGCGCCACCACCGCCAGAGGTGCGAGCAAAGTACCTGCGTCGCTCGATGCTGCCGCACAGGACCGATTCACCGCCCTGAAAGCCTGGCGCGGCGAAGTGGCCCGCGAGCACAACCTGCCCGCCTACGTGATCTTTCACGACGCCACGCTGGCCGCCATTGCCGAGCGCGCGCCACAGTCGCTGGACGAGCTGCAAGGCATCAGCGGTATTGGGGCGAAGAAGCTGGAAGCCTATGGTGAGGAAGTGCTACGGGTAGTGTCGATTTAGCGCTACCTGCACTACTGCAGAAACCCCATTCCCCGGTTTTCACGAACCTCGGGTTTGATGCGATGCTCGGCTTCCAGTTGCTCCAGAAACTCCAACGCGCCCAGTTCGGCATCCAGAATCACCGATTGCCGTTTGACGGCGGCAAAGTCACCCGGGCACAGTTGGTCCATCAGCGCCAGACGCGAGCGAATCTCAGCCGTGAACAACGTGGCGTCGCCCGCCAGCGCTTCCACCTCAAACATCGTTTCGCGCTGCGAAGGTGTCAGGGGTTTGAATTTGATCTTGAACGTGAAGCGCCGCAGGGCTGCCTGGTCAAGCCGGTCCAACAGGTTGGTGGTGCAGACAAAGATGCCGTTATAACGCTCCATGCCCTGCAGCATTTCGTTCACCTCGGTCACCTCATAGGTACGTTGAGCACCACGCCTGTCCTGCAAAAAGCTGTCGGCTTCGTCCAGCAGCAGTACGGCTTTTTCACTCTCGGCTTCGCGGAACATGGCGGCCATTTGCTGCTCGGTCTCGCCCACGTACTTGCTCATCAGATCGCTGGCCTGCTTGATGATCAGGGGCTTTTCAATCGCAGCGGCAATGTGTTCGCCCAAGGCGGTCTTGCCGGTGCCAGGGGCGCCGTAAAAACACAACGACCCGTGACCACGCGCCTTCAGCGCTTCCACGATGCGCGGAATATCAAAGCGGCTTTCGATGTTGAGCATGGACAGGTCGTATTGCGTCACCATGCGGCGCGTCGGCAGGCTGTCAGTGCGGCTGCCCAGCGCCTGATCGGCATTTTTAAGCTGCCGCTCAATCAGTTTTTCTACAGGGGAAGATTCAAGGGTGGCGGCTGCGGCCACGCCCGCTATTACCGGGGTACTTTGAACTACGTCTGCGCCAACCAGCCCGGCAAACCGCACTGCCGTACGGATCTGCGCTGGCGTCAGGCCTTTGCGTGCAGTGAGCTTGGCGACAAATGCGTCAGATACTTCCACACCTTCCAGCGTCTTGCGCACCACGCCCTCGCGCGCGCCAGGTGGTGGCGACTTCAGTTCCAGATGGTAGGCAAACCGGCGGCGAAACGCGGGGTCGATCTGTTCAATGCGGTTGGTCACCCAGATGGTTGGCACCGTGTTGGATTCCAGAATCTGGTTCACCCACGCCTTGCCGTTCACGCTGCCACTGCTGGGCGCGGCTACCTGCTCGGCACGCGCCAGTAACTGGGCGGCCTCGCTGGAGATGGGCGGGAACACGTCCTCCACTTCATCAAACAACAGCGCCGACTGCGCGCTGCCTTTGAGGAAGACTTGCGCAATTTGCAGGGACCTGTACCGGTCACGCCCACTCAACGAGTTGCCATCGCGGTCGGCGTACTCCACTTCAAACAATTCCAGCCCGGCAGCCTGGGCAACCACCTTGGCCAGCTCGGTTTTGCCCGTGCCGGGGGGACCGTACAGCAGCACGTTGACGCCCGCCTCCTTGCGGGCAACGGCGTTGCCCAGCAGGCGACACAACACACGTGTGTCATCCTCCACAAACGAAAAGTCGCTTAGGGTCAGCGCGCTTTTGCTGGACGGTCGTGTGAACACGGCCATCAGCTCGGCCTGATCGCGGTATTCACGCATCAGCACCGGTGGCAATTTTTCGCTGACCTTCATCAGGTCGGCCAGGTCGGTGATGTTGTGCTCGGAAATCAGGTTTTCAACCAACCCGATGCGCTCCAGGCGCGAGCCCGCACGCAAAGCCTCGCCCACCTCACTGGCGTTAACACCGGCCACCTGGGCGATGGCAGCATAGGCCTCGGGCGCGTTGTTGACCTTGAACTCCACCAGAATGCTGCGCAGGTCGCGCTGATACCGCGCGAGCGTGCCGTAAAGCAGCAGAGCGCGCTCCGCTTTGTTGAGCTGCAACAGGCCTGCCAGCGCATCGATATTTTTCTCAACCAGCGTGGACTGTTTTTTAAGCGCATGGGTTAGCCAGTCGCCCGTAGCGGACAGCAGCGTCAGAAGATCCTTGGGCTGGTCTTTGGCGTATTCATCCAGATAGAAAAATAGCGTGCCTTCTTCATACGGGCCGCGCCACATGCCGTAGCGGGCCAAAAAGTCATTGCCGGTCAGTGCTTCATGGCCTTTCCAGTTGTCATTAGCCACGCAACGGCGGGACAAAAACTCCCGTACCCTGGCCAGCACAGGCGCAGGCCACACCAAATGCCTGCCAGCAAGTGAAATCACGCTGTTGAGGTCACGCCGGGCATTGAAACTCGCGCCCTGCCGCGCGGCCAGCGTCAATACAAAATGTGAACACATCAAGTCCAGCACCGGGGCATCTTTGAGCCCTGGCGATGTGAGCATGAGCCCGCCAGACATGTCTGCAACCAAACGCTTGACCATCAAACGCCTCCAGCACCGATGTGCATTAGTTTCACCATAACGCAGACTGCGCCGGTATGGAAGACCCTTCACCAAAATATTTTTCACATAATGACTGCCATGATTGAACTCAAAGATATTCAGCAGGCCGCTATCCGCTTGCAAAACCACATCCTGCACACGCCGTGTGTTGCTTCCAGAACCTTGTCAGACATTTCTGGTGCGCACGTTTTTCTCAAGTTTGAAAACTTGCAATTCACCGCGTCTTTCAAAGAGCGTGGCGCCTGCAACAAACTGGCCCAGTTGCCACCCGAAACGCGTGGCGTGGTGGCGATGAGTGCTGGCAACCATGCTCAGGGTGTGGCTTATCACGCACAGCGGTTGGGGTTGCGCGCGGTGATCGTCATGCCGCGCTTCACACCGGGCGTCAAGGTAGAGCGTACGCGCGGATTCGGGGCTGAGGTGGTATTACATGGCGACACGCTGGATGAAGCACGCGCCCACGCGCTGACGCTGGCTGCACAAGACAAGCTGACATTTGTCCACCCGTATGACGACGAGCAGATCGTGGCTGGACAGGGCACCGTTGCACTGGAGATGCTTCAGGACGTGCCCGACCTGGACACACTCATCATTGCCGTCGGCGGCGGCGGCCTGATTGCCGGTATGGCGACTGCCGCCAAAGCAATCAAGCCGGGCATCGAGATTGTGGGTGTGCAGACCAGCCGCTTCCCAGCCATGGTGAATGCCATCAAAGGCACCCATCACCCACAAGGCACGAGTTCCATAGCCGAAGGCATTGCAGTAGGCTCACCGGGAAAGCTGCCGCAGGAAGTCATTAAACAACTTGTCGACGATCTCGTACTGGTCGACGAAGGTGATATCGAGCAGGCCATCGTGATGTTGCTGGAAGTGGAAAAGACTCTGGTGGAAGGCGCAGGCGCAGCCGGTCTTGCGGCGCTGCTGAAATACCCGGAGCGCTTCAAAGGTAAAAGAGTAGGCTTGGTGTTGTGCGGAGGCAATATTGACCCGTTGCTGTTGGCTTCCATCATCGAGCGTGGCATGGTGCGGGCGGGTCGTCTGGCGCGCATTCGCGTCAGTGCGCGCGATGTGCCAGGTTCGCTGGCCAAAATCACGGCAACCATTGCTGATGCGGGCGCCAACATTGACGAAGTGCATCATCAACGCGCGTTCACGACGCTGGCTGCGCAAAACGTCGAAGTGGAACTTGTGGTGCAGACTCGCGGCCGTCAGCACATTGCAGACGTTTTGTCGGCACTGCGCTCCGCCGGGTTTGAGGCCGTGGAGCAATAGGCTTTCAGTCCTGGCTGAACTCCAGGGAAAGGTCTTGCGCCAGTTCGATGCAGTAGTGCAGCCGGGTCGCCGTTACCACGGCGCCCACTGGTAGCGGCTGCCAGGGATCGTTCGCGTCATCCAGCGGCTCCGAGGCAATGACAGTACCCCGCGCATCGTGACGCAAATACAACGTCGGCGGTTGACTGTCGCTGGCCAACCGGAATGCATAGAGCGTTTTGCCGTCGGCCAGCGCCGCCGCGAAACGCAAGGGTTGTTCAATACCCGCATCCCGCAGACGCTCCACAGTTTCATCAAAAATCCGCACTACAGCCTGGGCGGCGCCTTCGCCCTGCTCCATACCGGCCAGCGCCAGCAGAAAAAGCAATTCCGAATCGGTCGCGCCTTTGCGGGCGGCATAGAGCGAATCCGGCAGCAGGGATTCAAGCAGACGGCGCACCTGGCTGTAGCCCCCAATCTGGCCGTTGTGCATGAACAGGTGTTTGCCATGGCGAAACGGGTGGCAATTGTGTCGCGTGATGGCGGTGCCGGTGGCAGCCCGGACATGCGCAAAAAACAGGCTTGATCGCACTGTTGCGCACAGGGCCAGCAGATTCTCGTCGGACCAGGCGGGCATCACCTCGCGGTAAACAGCCGGCTCGGACCGCTCGCCGTACCAGCCGATACCAAAACCATCACCATTGGTCACGGTCTTCGCCTCCTCTGCCCGCAGCGCCTGACACACCAGGGAGTGACGCGGCTGACAAACGAGTTGCTCCAGAAAAATCGGGTCACCGTGGTAAGCAATAAAGCGGCACATAGCGATGCAACCTGTAAAACGAGTTATCGGCTTTATCGACCTGCCAGCGTAAAGGTTGAGCGACTACACACCCTGCGGCAGCCCTTTTGGGTAAAATCAGACAACCAATAGATCCGTAGTTCAAGGAACCCACATGTCCGCCCCTCAGACACAACACGATGCCCACGAAGCCGACGCCGTCGAGAAGATCGTTCCGCTTATGCCTATCGTGCTGCCCGTCGCTGGCGCCATCCTGATGTTTCTGCTGGCTTTTATCGCCGTCTTCATGGCCTGACCGGGCTAATTCCCTGCGCCTTACCGCGCAAAACTAACCTGTCTCCACTAGAGTCCGACCAAGGTTACCAGCCTTGCACGGTGAATCCGGGCATCTTTACGTATCATTTCAGCCTCTAGCCCCTATCTACTATGCGTGATTAGCTATAATTTTTATAGCTAATAGCATCTTGTCAGGCCGGCGTCTTATGGCCATCTGCTACATCAAACTGCATAAAGTCATGCGTCTTTTGCATATTCTTTGCATGTAACTGGTTGGTAACCAGCAAGCGTGTTCATAAAATCAGGGTCAACAAAACCCTGTATCTCCAACAAATTGCCGTTTTTTCAAAGTGCCTGAGTCCGTGTCGCCACGCTGGCATGCAGCCTGACCGTACATTTTGGAAAGACGATTTTTAACTTCCGGAGCTTTTCAATGAACTCACCCGTGATGCAGGGGCTGAACCTCAACGCCCCCAGCTATGTAAAAAACGCGCACCTGATAGCTTGGGTGGCCGACATGGCCGCCCTGACCAAGCCTGACCACATTTACTGGTGCGACGGCAGCGACGAGGAATACAACCGCCTGTGCCAGCAACTGGTGGACAGCGGCACCTTCAAAAAGCTCAACTCGGCCAAAAGGCCCAATTCATTCCTGGCCTGCTCGGACCCCAGCGACGTGGCACGCGTGGAAGACCGCACCTTCATCTGCTGCGAAAAAAAGGAAAACGCTGGTCCCACCAACAACTGGATGGCGCCGAACGAGATGCGGGCCACGTTGCAGCCCCTGTTTGACGGCTGCATGAAGGGCCGCACCATGTATGTGGTGCCGTTCTCCATGGGTCCGATCGGCAGCCCCATTGCACACATCGGTATCGAGCTGTCCGACAGCGCCTATGTTGCCGTGAACATGAAAATCATGACCCGCATGGGCAAGGCGGTATATGACGTGCTGGGCGTGAATGGCGAGTTTGTGCCCTGCGTGCACACGGTCGGCGCACCGCTGCAAGTTGGTCAGGCCGACGTGAAATGGCCCTGCAACAAGACGAAGTACATCGTCCATTACCCCGAGACGCGCGAAATCTGGTCCTACGGATCAGGCTATGGCGGCAACGCACTGCTGGGCAAGAAGTGTTTTGCACTGCGCATTGCGTCCAACATGGGCCGTGCAGCTTCGGAAGGCTCAACCGGAAACCCCGGCTGGCTGGCTGAGCACATGCTGATTCTGGGCGTGACCAATCCGCAGGGCAAAAAATACCACGTGGCGGCAGCGTTCCCCAGTGCCTGTGGCAAAACGAATTTCTCGATGATGGTGCCGCCCGCCGGATTTGACGGCTGGAGCGTGACCACGATTGGTGACGACATTGCCTGGATCAAACCCGGTGCTGACGGCCGCCTGCGCGCCATCAATCCGGAAGCGGGCTACTTTGGCGTCGCACCCGGCACCAACCTGAAAACCAACCCGAACTGCATGGCCAGCCTGAACAAGGACGTAATCTTCACCAACGTCGCACTCACCGATGACGGCGACGTGTGGTGGGAAGGTCTGGAGCAGGACACCGGCAGCCTGCCGGATCACCTAATCGACTGGCAAGGCAAGGACTGGACGCCAGCCATCGCCAAGGCAACCGGGGAGAATGGCAAGCTCAAGCCGGCCGCCCACCCCAACTCACGTTTCACCGTAGCGGCCACCAACAATCCGGCGCTGGACCCTGCGTGGGACGACCCCGCAGGTGTGCCGATTGACGCGTTCATCTTCGGTGGCCGCCGCTCGACCACCGTGCCATTGGTCACGCAGGGCCGCAACTGGGTGGAAGGCGTTTACATGGCCGCCACCATGGGCAGCGAAACGACGGCCGCCATTGCGGGGCAACAAGGTGTGGTGCGCCGCGATCCGTTTGCCATGATCGCGTTTGCTGGCTACAACATGAGCGACTATTTCAGCCACTGGCTGCAGATGGGCGAAAAGCTGTCCGCTGCCGACGTGGCCGTGCCCAAGATCTTCACCACCAACTGGTTCCGCAAGGGCGCCGACGGCAAGTTCGTCTGGCCCGGCTACGGCGAAAACATGCGTGTGCTGAAGTGGATGATTGACCGCATTGAAGACACCGTTCCCGGTGTTGACCACCCCTTCGGCGTGAGCCCGTCTTACGACGAACTCAACTGGGACGGGCTGGACTTCACTGCCGAGCAGTTCCACACCGTCACAAGCTTTGACAACGCCGCCTGGACGGCTGAGCTGGAGTTGCACACTGCCTTGTTCACCCAGTTGCAGCACAACCTGCCCAAAGAGCTGGAAGCAACCCGCGCCCAGCTGGAGAAGCGGCTGGCAGCCTGATAACGGCATTTTTCAGCGTTCAGCGTGTCTGCCCCGGACAACAAAAAAGCCACCCTCAGGTGGCTTTTCTATTTCGCTGCAGTTCGAAGGCTGCGGCGAAATATCAGGCAATTTGCCGCAGGTTGGCAGGAATGCCCACCAGAAATGAGCGCTTCACCACCCGCTTCACAGACGGATACCGCATAGCCGTGGCACGAATTTCAGCCAGCGCGGCTTCCTGGGCAACCGGGTCCTGAATGGCCAGCGCAGTTGATTCGGCACGGCGCACGGCTTCCTGCAGGTCTTCCATCAGGCGTGGGTCGCTCATGGCGGCATTCCACATCAGGCGGTCAGACTCGGCACGAGCCTTCAGGGATTCTTTGTGGGTCAACGCGGACTTGACGGCTGGCTCGGCAATTAATTCCTGCTGCACTTCAGCCCGGCTTATTGCGGCCTGGATATCAGCCATCACACGTGGATCCTGCCGGGCGGTATTCAACAGGTGGGCATCGGCACGGTCCTGTGCCAGACGTTTGGTCCATTGCTGGACACCCACAGTAATTCTTGCGGCAAACGTACGGGCGGCATTGGCAAACAGTGCCAGCCCCGCAAAGGTAACAGCCCACAGGACAACCCAGGCAGTCAACAAATGCCCGTCCGCCCAAGTGTCAATCATCTGATCGGCCACGGACACAAATGCAGCGACACCGCCAGCCAACAACAACGTAGCAAGGCCGCGGGAGCCATTCAGGCTGCGGCGCAGTCCCGCGAAGTACTGGAATGCAGACTCTGCACGCTCAACGCCGCCGTGAGATTTAGGAAATTCAGTATGGGTAAAGCTGGTCATGATGGGTTTCCCTTTCATTGGAGCGGAGTCACAAAGCCCCCGCACACCCAGATATTAGGGTTTGTACTAATATAGTTCAACTTTATTATGATGATATGAACTATTCACAATGGTGATACTAATGCCACAACAAGCCGCTTCACCCCCGCCCAACTTCCGTACGCTGGATCTGAACCTGTTGCGCGTTTTCGACGAGGTCATGGCCGAGAGGAATCTCACCCGCGCGGCACGAAACCTCTCGCTCACGCAACCTGCTGTCAGCAATGCACTGCGCCGGCTTCGGGAAACGCTGGGCGATGAACTGGTGCGCCGTGGCGGGCAAGGCATGGAGCCCACGCCACGTGCGTTAACCCTCTGGCCCGCTGTGCGGGAAGCGTTGCGTCAGCTACAGGAGTCGCTTGTCCCCAGCACGTTTGTGCCGCAGGACGCCACCACCGCGTTTTCGCTGGCCATGGCCGATGCCACCGCAGCGGAGCTGATGCCAGGCCTGATTGAAACACTGGAAACCACCGCCCCCGGCGTTTCGTTGCGGGTGGTTCCCCTTTCCACCCGGGACCCCCGGCGCCTGCTGGATGATGAAGCGGCGGACCTGGCCGTAGGATACTTTCCGGCCGCTTTGGCAGACCTGACCGCCCGCGCCCAGGTTGGCAAAGCTGTTGCTTTTGCACATCAGCGCCTTTATGAAGGGAAATATGTCAGCGTTATGCGACGTGACCACCCATTAGCAACCGGACCCTTCACTCTTAACCGTTTTTGTGCAGCCCGACATCTTTTGGTCAGCTTTTCAGGCCGCCCGTTCGGTTTTATCGACGAGGCACTTGCCACGCTGGGACGTGAACGCCGTGTAGTGCTGACAGTGAATCAGTTTTTCACCGCAGGCCGCGTGGTGGCGAAATCAGATCTGCTGTCCGTTATGCCACACCACTTTGTCGCTATCAGCGGAATCCCGGACGAACTGGTCGTACGCGAATTGCCGTTTACTGTGCCACCCATTCTGGTCAACGCGCTGTGGCATTTGCGTGAAGAGCACAACAGCGCCCATATTTGGCTGCGCAAGATCGTGGCGGAGGCAGCCGCCCGCGCGTTTCCGGCTTGATCAGCGAACAACAAGCTTTCGGTACTGCCCTGGCGTGAGCCCTGTGATCTGACGAAAGTGACGCGTCAGTGCGCTTTGATCAAAGAACCCGCAGGAAATGGCGATGTCAGTGATAGCTTCCATACCAGAAGTCAGCCGCTGGGCCGCGGCTTCAATGCGCGTTTTCATGATGAACTGCCCCGTGGAAAGTTGAAAAATTTTCTTCATGCGACGGTCCAGCTGGGCTTCTGACACACCGGCTACAACCGCCACCTCCTCCAAACGTAGTGGCTTTGCATAGTTGGCCTGAATCAGATCAACCGCTTGCGCCAGGCGCCCATCCACGCCACCGGTACGGCTGGGTTCTTGCAGATCCTTGGACAGACAGGCAAGACCTATCACGTCGCCACCAGCATCCAGAATAGGTGTTTTGTGGGTAAGGCACCAGCCGGGTTGCCGGTCTTTGAACAAAGTCAGGTCCAGGTTATCCAGCACCGGGCGACCGGTACGAAACAGGGCTTCATCCTGCAGTCCGTACCGCTTGGCCATGTGTTCCGGGAAAAGATCGTAGGCAGTTTTGCCAATGGCATCGGTCTTGTGCAGCAAACCACAGCGGTCAGCACAGGCCTGGCTGATGCTGACATAACGACCCGCGCGGTCTTTCACTGAAAACACGATGTCCGGCATGTGGTCGAAGATGGTCTCGAACAAAAGCGGAGATGCCACTTTCGCCAAAAAAGCTTCTCGCCACTGGGTGAGCTGCGGCGTCATGAATCCAGCCTTTGCCCACTGATGACTATGCTTTTTAGTCTGATTACATCGTCTGCGCGCTGATTTCTGCCTAGACCCAGGAACAGTGCCTGACTACAGTTACTCAAATTCCAAAGGTTTGCCATGCTGGACAGTTTAGCCACCCCAAGCTCCATTGAATTTCCCTCCATGCGGGTCATTGACTCGCACACGGGTGGTGAACCCACCCGACTGATTGTGCAAGGTGGCCCTGATCTGGGTAGCGGTTCGCTAGCGCAGCGGCGCGAGATTTTTAGCACCCGGTTCGACCACATTCGCAGCGCGCTGTGTAATGAACCCCGTGGGTCCGACGCCGTAGTGGGTGCGCTGCTGTGTGCGCCGCATGAACCTGGTTGTGCGGCAGGCGTCATTTTCTTCAACAACGTGGGCATGCTGGGTATGTGCGGGCACGGAACCATCGGTTTACTGGCTACCCTGGCGTGGATGAAACGCATTCAGCCAGGGGTTCACCGCGTCGACACGCCAGTGGGCGTGGTGGAAGCGACACTGCAGGGCGCCAATAACGTGAGCCTGCGCAACGTGGCAAGCTACCGGTTGCACCGTCAGGTAGCGTTGAACGTTCCCGGATGGGGCGTGGTGCATGGAGATGTTGCCTGGGGCGGCAACTGGTTTTTTTTGGTGGACGACCATGGCCTGGACCTGTCGCTGCAGCAGGTTCCCGAACTGACGTCATTGGGCACTCGTATCCGTCATGCACTTCAAGAACAAGGTATTACGGGGTCAGACGGGGCCGAAATTGATCATATTGAGCTGTGTGCGCCATCCGCCAAGCTTGGGATCAACGGCCGCAACTTTGTTTTATGTCCGGGCCTGGCCTACGATCGTTCACCATGTGGAACCGGCACCAGCGCCAAACTGGCCTGCCTGCAAGCAGACGGCAAACTTGAACCGGGTCAGGTATGGCGACAGGAAAGCGTGGTGGGTAGCGTTTTTGAGGGGTCCATTGAATGGCATGACGGCCAGTGGTATCCCCGCATCGCTGGCAGCGCATTTGTGAACGCTGTGACCGACGTTGTGTGCAGCGAAGGCGATCCGTTCGTCTGGGGAGTTCCCGCTTGAATGCACACACCGTTGACGTGGCGATCATCGGCGCTGGGATAGTCGGCGCGGCGCTGGCGCTGGCGCTGAGTCAACGAGGCTGCTCCGTAACGGTGGTGGAAGCCGCAACGCCAGGTGGAGGCGCTACCGCTCAGGGCATGGGTCATCTGGTGGTGCTGGACGACAACCCGGCTGAACTGGCGCTTTCTCGGCGTGGGGTGGAGCTTTGGCGAACGCTTATGCACGAGCTCCCGGCCAACGCGCAATACGACACCTGCGGCACCTTGTGGCTAGCCCGGACAGAAGAGGACATGCTAGCAGTGAGCCGCAAGCATGAGCTCTACAAATCGCTGGACCTAGACAGTCATATTGTTTCGGATTCGGAACTTAGGCAGCTCGAGCCAAACCTTCGCAACGACTTGGCGGGTGCACTGAGGGTGCCTGGAGACGCCGTTGTTTATGCACCTGTCGCCACGCACTGGCTGTTGCAAAAGGCCATCCACCTCGGTGCCACAGTGATCAATCAGGCCGCAGCGACTGGATGGGATGCTTCCGGTGTCAATCTGCAAAATGGCAACTCAGTGGCGGCCCGGCATATCGTGATAGCGGCGGGCATGGGCAGCGCTGCGCTGGTCCCGGGCCTGCCTCTTCGCCCGCGCAAAGGGCATTTGGCGATTACGGAGCGTTACCCCGGCTTCGTGCGCCATCAGCTGGTGGAACTGGGCTACCTGCAATCAGCACATGGCAATGGCATGGAGTCTGTTGCGTTTAACGTGCAGCCACGCCCCACCGGGCAAGTGCTCATTGGCTCGACACGCCAATTCGATACTGAAAGCGCAGATGTCGATCCACCCGTGCTCGCCCACATGCTGGAACGGGCTCTGGACTACCTGCCCGGTTTGGGGACCCTACAGATACTGCGCACCTGGGCCGGATTCCGGCCTACGCTGCCGGACAATTTGCCAGCGTTGGGCGCTTTGCACAAGACGGGTACAAAGACGCGCAACATGTGGCTTGCCACAGGGCACGAAGGTCTGGGTGTGACAACCGCCCTCTCTTCGGCAGAAATCCTGTGTCACCTCATCATGGGAAGCGCCTGTGAAATGGACCCCGACCCGTTCTCTCCAGTTCGTTTCGGTTTGACCGCATGAGCACAAAATCAGTCTCATTCTTGTTGAACCATCAGCGCTGCAGTGCACTTGCTGGCGTTACCGTCGTTGCAGCGCTGGCCACCAATCAGGTCGTATGGAGTCGCCGATCGGTCACGGGCGAACCGCGCGCCGCCCTATGCGGCATGGGCGTCTGTTTTGAATGTCGGGTCACCATCGATGGTGTGCATCACCTACGAGCCTGCCAGACCTTGGTACGCGAAGATATGAGCGTGGTAATCGATGACTGCAACTGAGACTTTATTGCGCGTGGTTGTGGTTGGAGCGGGCCCAGCCGGTCTTGCGGCAGCCAAGGCGGCGGCAAGACCCGGCGTAGCAGTGACTTTGCTGGATAACAACCCAGCGCCGGGCGGGCAAATTTGGCGAAGTGGCCCCAAGCACCCTCCGCCATCCCGGTCTAAGGCCGCACAACAATCGCTCATCCGATGCGGTGTCACGATCTATACGGGCTGCCATGTTGTGGGCATTCGTGTGCCTGGCGTCTTGATCCTTGACGCGCCCAATGCAGACAACGTGCCCACCGCGCTGGCATGGGACAAGCTGATTTTGGCCACCGGCGCACGCGAGCGCTTTCTGCCGTTTCCCGGCTGGACGCTGCCCGGAGTCACCGGAGCCGGCGCAGCGCAGGCACTTGTTAAAGGCGGTGTGCCCGCGCATGGCAAACGGGTTGTCGTTGCGGGAAGTGGTCCGCTGTTGCTGGCCAGTGCCGCAACCCTTCGAGCCGCCGGAGCCGATGTACTGATGGTTGTCGAACAGGCGCCGGCTCGGGCCATGCTGCACTTCGCAAGACGCTTAATCCACTGGCCCCGCAAACTAGCAAAGGCCGCCATATTGCGGGCACAGCTGGCCAGCGTACCTTATCACTGGAACAGTCACATAATAGCTGCCGAAGGTGAGGGGCAACTTCACTCATTGCGCGTCTCAATTGATGGGTTTGAAAAAACAATAGCATGCGACTGGCTGGCTTGTGGTTTCGGTCTCCAAGCGAACCTGGAACTAGCCTATGCGTTGGGATGCGAGGTTGACACTGTCCATGGCTTGCCCGCCGTAAAAATCGATCAACAGCAACAAACTAGCGTCACTGGAGTATTTGCCGCTGGCGAGACCACAGGCATTGGAGGGTTGGATAAAGCGTGGGCAGAAGGTCATAGGGCTGGCTTAGCAGCAATCGGAAAAATCGCAAAACCGGGATTGACCGGGCATGCTGCATTTGGCGAACTTTTAAGCACAACATTCGCCCTACGCCCCGAATTGATGCGCCTCGCAAACGGGGATACGACGGTATGCCGTTGTGAAGATGTGTCGCTAGCGGACTTGCGCGAACATGCCGACTGGCGCACTGCCAAGCTGCGGACCCGTTGCGGCATGGGCGCCTGCCAGGGGCGTATCTGTGCACCCGTTTGCCATGATGTGCTGGGCTGGCAACTTCCCGGCCCGAGTTTGCAGCACGTTATTCGCCAACCACTTCAACCCGTGTCGCTGAACCGTCTGCTGTGCGGGTTGAAGGATATGCCGAGCTGATTTTTCAATTCGCCAGCAGCCATCTATTTTTTAAAGGAGACTCCATGAGCAAATCCCGATCCGTTGAATTCCGAGGTACATTCCCGGCCATCACAACCCCTTTCAATGCCGACTTGAGCGTTGACCATGCCTTCTTGGCCGAACACGCCCAATGGCAGATGAACGCTGGCTGCGCCGGGCTTATCCCATGTGGATCGCTGGGTGAGGCCGCGACCCTAAGCTTTGCAGAGAAAGTGGCTGTTACCGCAACTTGCGTCAAAGCCATCAGCGCTCCCGTTATTCCTGGAGTGACTGCTCTGTCCACACATGAAGCCGTCGAACTGGCACGAGCATTTGAAGGTGCCGGTGCACGGGGCCTGATGGTGTTACCGCCCTATGTGTATTCAACAGACTGGCGTGAAATGAAGGCCCATGTGGCCGCCGTGTTGAACGCCACCAAGCTTCCCTGTATTTTGTACAACAACCCTCCTGCCTACAAAACCGACTTTCTACCCACACACATCGCAGAGTTGGCAAGCGAACACGTCAATCTTGCCGCCGTCAAAGAGTCATCCGCAGACGTGCGACGCATCACGGCACTCAAGGTTTTGTTGGGGGATCGGCTGGCACTTGGCGTTGGCATGGATGATGCACTCGTGGAAGGCTTTGCTGCCGGCGCACAATTCTGGGTTGCCGGTCTGGTCAATGCGTTCCCGGCAGAAACGGTAAAACTGGTCAGCCTGTGCCAGCAAGGCAAGTGGGACGAGGCTTCCCGCCTTTACGCGTGGTTCCTGCCATTGCTACGCCTGGATACGGTTCCGAAATTTGTGCAACTCATCAAGCTGGTTCAGGAGCGCGTTGGGCATGGCAACACGCGTGTTCGCGGACCCCGCCTGACATTACAGGGTGCTGAACTGACAACAGCCAATGCGGTAATTGATAAGGCGCTCGCCGACCTGTCAAAACGTTGAAGCGCAGTCCATCACAATGGCGGCATGAAAATCCAGCTACTGTCTGACCTGCACCTCGAAGCGCATCCGCAATGGGTTGCGCAGCCAGCGCCAGATGCAGATCTCCTGGTGCTGGCTGGGGACATCGGCTCCTATCAGGCGGGCTCTCTGCTGACAGACTCCGATTTTGGGTTGAGCCGCTTTTCGCCTCTGCACAGTTGGCCTACGCCCGTCCTTTTTGTGCCAGGCAATCACGAGTACGACACACTTGATTTTGATGCTGCCCATACACGCCTTCGCGAAACCTGCATACGGCTTGGAATCACATGGCTGGAGCGGGAAGCCATTACGCTGAATGGCTTGGCACCAGACGTTAATTCATCCAATGACTCCATTCGTTTTATTGGAACAACGTTGTGGAGCGATTTTGATGCCCTGGCAGCACAATCGCCCAGAGACGGTTGCTCGGAGACCAGCCTTCTCAGGTCACGCGAAAAAGCTTATCGTGCCGCAAACTACTATTTGCGCAAAACGGGAACCACGTGGCGTGGCGAATTGATGCTGGCCGAGCAGGTGCGCGAACTGTCCCTCGATTGTCAGCAATGGTTAAGGCTTGAATTGTCTGAGCCCTTTGACGGAACAACCGTTGTCATCACTCACTTTGCGCCGAGTTTGCAAAGTGCCGACCCCCGCTATGGTCTGACGCCCGGAACTGCAGGATTTTGCAACCATCTGGACGATCTGCTTCCTCATGCCCAGCTTTGGTTACATGGACATCTGCATGCTCCGAGTGATTACGTAAAGAGCGGGTGCCGGATAGTCGCCAACCCGCTGGGTTACGTCCGGAAAAGGGAGCAGGAACTGTTCATCCCGAAAATGACGATTGATACAACATCACTCTGATTGGGATATAGGGGTGATGCCGTTAACTATTTTACTTTCACGGCATATTTTTGAACTACAACTAGTGGTTATCGCGCGGGACAAAGGCCCCTCGTTTGCCAACCAGAAAATCCAGATCAACACCTTCATCGGCTTGCAGAACATGATCGACGTACAACTTCCAGTAGCCGGAACTCAGTGGCGGAGGGGGAGCGACCCATTCAGAAAGTCGTCGTGCAAGCTCCTCGTCACTGATGTGCAGATGTAGCCGTCTCTGAGGCACATTGAGTTCAATCAGGTCACCGTTTTGCACTACGGCCAGTGGACCACCAGCGGCCGCTTCTGGCGCAGTGTGAAGCACGACCGTGCCATAGGCCGTTCCGCTCATGCGTGCATCACTGATTCGCACCATGTCGGTAATGCCTTTGCGCAGCACTTTGGGTGGCAGTGGCATATTGCCTACCTCTGCCATGCCCGGATACCCCTTGGGTCCACAGTTCTTCAAGACCAGCACACAGCTTTCATCTACATCCAGCGACTCGTCGTCGATCCGATTGTGAAAGTCTTCAATATTTTCGAACACAACGGCCCGGCCAGTGTGAACCATCAGCGCCGGTGTTGCCGCACTCGGCTTGATGACAGCCCCGCGAGGTGAGAGGTTGCCCCGCAGGATTGCGATACCAGCTTTCTCCTTAAATGGAGCGGCTAGCGGCATGATCACATCTGTGTTGTAGTTTTGCGCATCCGCGATGTTCTCTCCAACGGTCAAACCATTCGCTGTAATTGCACCGGTATGCAGGTGTTGGGCTATCTCCTTCATCACAACCGGCAAACCACCGGCATAGCAAAAATCTTCCATCAGAAATTTTCCGGATGGCTGCAGGTTGACAAGACATGGCAACTCGCTGGCCAGGCGATCAAAGTCCTCAATCTGCAACTGCACGCCAATACGACCCGCCATGGCAATCAGGTGAATCACCGCATTAGTTGATCCACCGATTGCCGCAAGAGTTTTTATCGCATTCTCGAATGCTTCACGGGTGAGAATCTTCGACAGGATGAGGTCCTCGTGCACCATCTCGACCGCTCGCCGACCGGCCATGCGCGCCAGAACGTTACGCCGGCCATCCACAGCCGGATAAGCAGCATTTCCGGGCAAGCCAATACCCAGTGCCTCAACCATGCTCGCCATTGTCGAAGCCGTTCCCATGGTCATGCAGTGCCCATGGCTGCGATGCATACAACTCTCAGCCTCAAAAAAGTCCGCCAGCTTCAGCGTGCCTGCGCGAACCTGCTCACTCATGCTCCATACGCCTGTTCCAGACCCCAGCTCTTGCCCCCGCCATTTGCCGCTCAGCATGGGGCCGCCGCTCACGCCAACTGTTGGCAAATCAACGCTTGCGGCGCCCATCACCAACGATGGCGTGGTCTTGTCACAGCCCATCAGCAGCACCACCCCATCAATGGGATTGCCACGAATACTTTCCTCCACATCCATGCTTGCAAGATTGCGATAAAGCATGGCTGTAGGACGCAACAAAGTTTCCCCAAGCGACATCACCGGAAACTCTAGTGGAAACCCGCCTGCCTCGTAAACACCAATTTTGACTTGCTCGGCAATGGTCCGGAAGTGGCTGTTGCAGGGGGTCAGCTCACTGAAGGTGTTGCAGATACCGATCACAGGTCGGCCATCAAACTGATCATGCGGTACACCCTTACCCTTGACCCAACTGCGATATGCAAAACCATCGCGGTCCTGACGACCAAACCATTGTTGACTGCGGAGTTCTTCAGGTTTTTTCTTGATGGCTTTTGTCATGGTGTGGCGTAGGGATGGTTGAGAAACAGGGTTTACCCCAAAGTCTAAATTACTCAATCATCATATGATAAACATCGTACAAAACATTTGAATGGAGAAGGATTTGTCCAAGCCCGAAATCCTCGTGGTGGCGAATTTGTGGCCTCCGTATATGGATGCCTTGCGCGCAACATTCGTTGTTCATGATCGGGTTCACGTAAACGATGCTGAGCGATTTGCTGCAATTGCTCCGCAAATTCGGGGCATTGCCGCCAATGGCGAGTCCAAAGTTCCAGCGGAACTGATCAAGCAATTGGCAGCACTTGAGGTCATCTCGGTGTTCGGTGTTGGCTACGACGGTGTCGACGTAGGGGCAGCTCACGCACGAGGCATTCCCGTCACCAACACGCCTGATGTCCTTACCGATGACGTCGCCGATCTGGGCATGGCATTGCTGTTGTCAATTGCGCGCCGGATTCCACAGGCCGATAAATTTGTACGCGCCAATTCATGGGTCAAAGGTCCACTACCGCTCACGCGCAAAGTTAGTGGCGCTCGCCTGGGTCTTGTGGGGCTTGGTCGTATCGGCCAAGCCATTGCCAGTCGGGCTGAGGGCTTTGGCATGTCTGTGGCCTATACAACCCGCCATAAAAAGTCAGAGTCCAGCTATACCTACTATCCCAATGCGCAGGCATTGGCCAGGGAAGTTGATTTCCTGCTGGTGATTACACCCGGCGGCGCTGGTACGCGTGGACTGATCAACGCAGACGTGCTGTCAGCTCTCGGCCCCGAAGGTTTTCTGATTAACGTTGCCCGCGGCTCCGTAGTAGACCAGTCCGCACTTGTTCACGCAATGCAGCACAACCTGATCGCCGGTGCAGCACTGGACGTGTTCGAGGATGAGCCTAACGTACCGGAAGCACTGCGTTTGCATGAAAACGTCGTACTCACGCCGCACATGGCCAGCGGAACTTGGGAAACCCGTCGTGCCATGGCTGACCTGGCCTTTGGTAATCTGCAAGCCCATTTTTCAGGCCTCCCTTTGCTCACGCCGGTGGCGAAATGATCAAAAACGTCCACGGCAACACGGTCGACTACCTTGGCGAAGCCATTGTGGCCGGGCGTTTTGGCTCTGGCGGTTCGCTTCCAGCGGAGCCCTTGCTGTGTGAAGAACTGGGCGTAAGCCGAACGGTTATTCGGGAGTCCATCAAATCACTGGTTGCCAAGGGCTTGATTCAAACCGGGCCCAAAGTGGGAACCAGGGTCTTGCCTAGCGACCAATGGAACTGGTTTGATCCTGATGTGATTGCATGGCAATCCAAATCTGGTCTTACGCCAAGTTTTGTCCGCGACCTGCAAGAACTGCGCAGGGTAGTCGAACCTGCCGCTGTCAAGCTGGCTGCCGAGCGCGCAACGGAAACGGATATCGCGGACATTGAAGATGCTTTTACTGGCATGAAACGCGCCGTCGAAGGCGGTGGTGACTACGTGAAATACGACCTGCGCTTTCACCAAGGCCTGCTGCGCGCTTCTCACAACCGGATGCTGGTTCAGATGAGCAAGGCCCTTTCTGCCTTGCTACGGACCAGTTTCGAAATTTCCACCATTAAAAAGGACGGCCCCAGGCTTTCGCTGCCATTACACCGTGCGGTGATTGATGCTGTGATAGCGCAAAACGGCGCCCGAGCGGAGCGGGCCTGTCTTGTTCTTATAGACGGTGCTCACGAAGACATTGAGCTGGTGCTGAATTCCAGACGCATGCTGCCACGCCTCAATCGCCCCGCGCCCATGCTGAAAACAGCATGACGCGTAATCAAGACCCATGACACTCATTTTCCCGATTCCCCCAACCACCACAAAAGGAGACACTCTGATGAAATTCAAGTTAGCAGCTACAGCAGCATTCATGACAACCGCTCTGCTGGCGTCCGGTCATGCGGTTGCCCAGGAAAAACTCACCGTCTGGTGGGGCAAGGGCTTTTACAAAGCAGAGGATGACGCCCTATTTGCGGCCATCAAAAAGTTTGAGGCCAAAAATCCGAAAATCAAGGTTGACCTGTCGCTTTATGCGCCTCAGGAAATGATTCCAAAGTCGGTTGCGGCTCTGGACGCAGGGAATCCTCCGGATGTGGCCTATGGCGACGTTTACGATTTTCAGGTCACCGCCAAATGGGCTTATGACGGCAAGCTCGAAGACGTGACCAGTATCATTGATCCGATTAATGCCAAGTTTGAACCCAGGGCACTGTCGACCACGTTCCTCTTTAACAACGCAACGCAAAAGCGCGCCTATTACGCTTACCCGATCAAACAGCAGACCATGCACATCCAGTATTGGAAAGACATGCTGACTGAAGCAGGATTTAAAGAGTCGGATATTCCAAAGGATTGGAAAGGCTATTGGGACTTTTGGTGTGACAAGGTTCAGGCCGGCCACCGTCAGAAATCCGGAAACCGGACATTTGGAATCGGCCAGCCTCTGGGCGTCGACTCCAGCGATTCATTCTTCTCGTTCCTGACGTTTATGGATGCCCATAACGTTAAGTTGTTGAGTGTTTCCGGCAAACTGAACGTGGATGATCCGGAGGTGCGTGCTGGTCTGATCAGAGCCGTAACTGACTACACCAACATTTACAGCAGGGGCTGCACACCACCGTCCAGCACCAACTGGAAAGATCCGGACAATAACGTTGCTTTCCACAACAAGACGACCGTCCTGACACATAACGCGACGATCTCCATCGCGGCTAAGTGGCTCGACGACATGAACAACCAGACGCTGACGGCTGACCAGCGCGCGATTGCGAAGGCAAACTATGAGCAGAAAATCGCGACGTCGGGTTTCCCCAACAAACCTGATGGCAGCAAGATGGTGTATCGCGCAGCTGTCAAGACCGGGGTCATCTTCAAGGATGGGAAGAACAAGGAAGGCGCCAAGAAATTCGTCGCATTTCTGCTGGATGAAGCCAATCTGACACCCTATGTGGAAGGGTCTCTTGGGCGCTGGTTTCCGGTCACAAAAGCCGCCCAGCAAAGCAAGTTCTGGCAAAGTGACCCACATCGTATCGCGGTTTACAACCAGTTCATGAACGGGACAAATCCATTCGAATTCACACAGAACTACAAGTTCACCGTGTTGAACAATGAAAATGTATGGGCCAAAGCAGCCAACCGCGTGTTGTCAGAAAAAGTGCCTGTTGACAAAGCGGTTGACGAAATGATCGCACGCATCAAGGTCGTCGCCAACTAAGGTGTTGCGCACCCGTCTTTCACTTCGGGTTCCGGTTTAAACCGGATTAAAAATGGCGGCTACGGTGAATGGCCGTAGCCGCCACTGTTTTTACTGAATTGTTATGAATCCTGCTGATGCCATCTCTGTAACGCCGTCCAGTGCGGCTTTGCCGCCTGAATCTGGTCGTCCTCGCCGAACCAGCTCCCAATGGGAGTTCTGGGGCAGGGTGTTTGTGCTGCCATACATTTTGGTTTTTGTGGTTCTAGTGCTTTTCCCGGTGACCTATGGCCTCTGGCTGGCGCGCGACCCGGCAAGTTATGCCAAACTTTTTGCGGATCCGATTTTCTTCAGAAGCGTGGTCAACACGGTCATTTTTCTGGTGGTCGCCATTAATCTGAAGATGGCAATTGCCCTGTTCCTTTCGGGCTTTTTTGTGCAAACCCGTTGGTGGATCAAAATCCTGTCGGTACTGTTTATCCTTCCCTGGGCTGTACCGTCGATTCCTACCATCCTGTCGGTACGCTTCATGTTGAATCCCGAGTGGGGTGTCATCAACCAAACCATATTCAAATTGACCGGGCTGGATGGGCCAAACTGGTTGAACGATCCTACGCTGGCATTGTCGTTCTCGATGCTGATGCATATCTGGAAGTCACTGCCCTTCTGGACACTGATTTTGGTTGCCGGTCGCCTCGGCATTCCCGCTGAACAATATGAGGCGGCCGCCGTGGACGGTGCCAGTACCTGGCAAAAATTCCGCTTCATTACCTGGCCGTCGATGAAGACTCTGTTTATTACTTCAACCATCCTGTCAATGATCTGGACCTTGGGCGACTTCAATAGTGTCTATTTGCTGACTGGCGGTGGTCCTGCTGACCTGACGCACGTCCTGGCGACACTGGGTATCCGGTATTTGCGACTGGACCAACTCGATGTCGCAATGGCATCCATCGTCGTGGCTCTGCCGGTTGTATTGCCATTGGTGTATTTCATGATGAAGAGGCTCTCCAAATGAGCAAATTAACCGTCAAGAAAGTGACGACCGAAGCAAAGCTTCTGCTAATTGGCATTCCCGTTTTTTTGTGGACCATCATTCCGGTTTACCACATGTTTTTGTTCGCCATTTCGCCGCGCGACACAGCCACATCCGGGCGCTTATGGCCGAAAGATCCAACCTGGCAAAACTTTGACCATGTGTTCAATCAAAAACACTTTTACCTGAACCACTTCTGGCAACAACTGGGCAACTCCCTATGGATTGCCTTGGCCGTCGGCGCCATCACGCTGGCGGTAGCAACTACAGCAGCGTTTGCCATTAGCAGGCTCAAAGTGCGGGGCGGTCGTACCGTATTGAATATGGCTTTGTTTACCTACTTCATTCCGGCAGCATTTCTGGCTGTTCCCATGTACAAAACCATGGCAACCTATGGTCTGCTCAACAATCACTGGTCGCTGATTTTGTCAATGGTCACCATTGCGTCACCATACTGCATTTGGGTCCTCAAGCAAGCCTCTGACAAACTGCCTTTTGAGCTGGACGAAGCTGCCCGCATGGATGGCGCCACACCGCTTCAGCTATTCCGACTGGTCTACATCCCACTGATGGTGCCTTCGCTGGTTGCCGTAGGCACCTACGCGCTGCTATTGGCCTGGAATGAGTACCTGTACGCATTCCTGCTGTTGTCCAAGGAAACTGACCTGACCCTGGCAGTAGCGCTTGGTAATTTTTTGGCGGCAGATGACTCTCCATGGGAACTGCTGATGGCGACCGGTTTTGTTTACGCCTTGCCGCCCGCGGCTATCTATTACGCTTTTAAACGCTACATGGTGTCGGGCTTGACCGCTGGCGCCGTCAAGAGCTGATCGAACTTTCAGGAAACCCAACAATGGCAAATGTTTCGTTTCGCAATATCGCGAAAAATTTTGGCAAGGTCAAAGTCATTCACGGCATCAGCTTTGACATCGATGACGGCGAGTTCGTCGTGCTGGTCGGGCCTTCTGGTTGCGGCAAGTCCACGTTGCTGCGCATGCTGGCTGGACTGGAGGAAATAAGCGGCGGCGAGATCGCCGTTGATGGCAGGGTGGTGAACGATCTGGATTCCAAGGACCGCGATATTGCGATGGTATTTCAGAGTTATGCGCTGTACCCGCATATGACGGTACGCGACAACATGGCTTTCAGCCTCAAACTTCGCAAAGCCGACAAAGCATTAACAGATAAACGTGTAGGTGACGCTGCGCGCATCCTCAACCTTGACCCGCTATTGGAACGTTTCCCGCGCGAGCTGTCGGGTGGGCAACGTCAGCGAGTTGCGATGGGCCGTGCAATTGTCCGCGACCCCAAAGTCTTCCTGTTCGATGAGCCTCTGTCCAATCTCGATGCCAAGCTCCGCGTGGCAATGCGCGCCGAGATCAAGGCCCTGCACCAGCGACTGAAAACAACGACCGTTTACGTCACTCATGACCAGATCGAAGCAATGACGATGGCCGACCGCATTGTGGTGATGCACGACGGCATCATTGAACAAATTGGTACGCCATTGGAGCTGTTCGACCACCCCGGCAATTTGTTTGTCGCGCAATTCATCGGCTCACCAGCAATGAATGTTTTTAGCGGCGCCTTGCGTCAAAGTGATGGCCGAACTTGGGTGGAAGGGCAAAACCAGCAATGGCCCGTCGGCTCGATTGGCACAGGCCAAAACGGTCAGGCTGTCCACTATGGCATTCGCCCCGGTGACATTGAAATTGTTGCACCGGGACAGGGAATTTCTGCTCGGGTGGTTGTGGTCGAGCCTACCGGCGCAGAGACCGAACTCGTTCTGGCCGTAGGTGACGCGACATTCACTGTTGTTGTGCATGGAAGAACCGCAGCCAAGCCTGACGACATCGTGGGCCTGCAAATTGACTCCACTAAGGTGCACCTGTTTGATGAGGGTAGCGGCAAGCGTCTGGATTGATCGTCCGGCAGTAAATAATCTTTGGCGATGAGTGCTCCAATTATTGTTGTGATGGGTGTTAGTGGCTGCGGCAAAAGCACTGTGGGACAGCAACTGGCCGCGTCATTGACTGTTGAGTTTCTTGAGGGTGATCGGCTGCATTCGACTGAAAATGTCGCCCGCATGGCCGCAGGCATTGCTCTGACTGACGAGGATCGACAAGGCTGGCTGGAAACATTGGCGGACCGCATCGGCAATGCTCGCGCCAATAGATCAGGGCTTGTCGTTTCATGCTCAGCCCTGAAGCGGCGTTATCGAGATACTTTGCGCCATGGTGCATCCGACTTGCTCTTTGTGTATCTGCAAGGGAGTCCCGAGTTGTTGGCAGCACGCATGAGCAGCCGCCCCGGGCATTACATGCCTGCTTCACTGCTGGAAAGTCAACTCGCCACGCTGGAGATACCCTGCGCCGACGAAAATGCGCAAACCTTCGACACGGCCCTGCCTGCATCCGCCGTCGTTAGGGCCGTCGTAGCGTCCCTTTCAACATGAAATACTCTTCACACCCCCATGATGACCCCTGAACTTTTCCGGCTCGACAAACGTATGGCCCTGATCACTGGCTCGTCGGGTGGCATTGGTTTTGCACTGGCTCGCGGGCTTGCCCAGTCGGGTGCGACTGTCATTCTCAATGGCCGCAATGCCGACAAACTTGCTGCCGCGGCAACTGAGTTGCGCGCAGAAGGATTGAGCGTGCACACTCGGGTCTTCGATGCATCTGACGCTACGGCAGTGCAAGCAGCGGTTGACGATATTGAAAGCACCTTGGGTGCCATTGACATTTTGATCAACAACGCTGGCATGCAACGCCGCGCACCGCTGGAAGAATTCACCACGGAGCACTGGCACGAGCTGATGCGCACCAATCTGGACAGCGTCTTCCTGGTGGGTCAAGCCGTTGCCCGCAAGATGATCCCGCGCAAACGGGGCAAGATCATCAATATCTGCTCGGTCCAAAGCGAACTGGGACGTCCCAACATTGCACCCTATACCGCCAGTAAAGGCGCAGTCAAAATGCTCACCAAGGGTATGGCCATCGACTGGGGCCCGCATGGCATTCAGGTCAATGGCCTGGGGCCCGGCTACTTCAAAACTGAACTCAACGCCAAACTGGTGGCAGACGAGCAATTCAGCACCTGGCTCACAGGACGTACTCCCAGCCGGCGCTGGGGGAACGTCGAGGAGCTTGCCGGTGCCGCTGTTTTTTTGGCCAGCGACGCCGCCAGCTTTGTCAACGGGCATATTCTTTATGTGGATGGTGGCGTGACAGCCACGCTTTAATCCCACCCGCCCACCTCACTTTTATCGGAGAACACCATGCGCGCGCTCGTTTGCCATGCACCACTGGACTTGCGATTGGACCCCACCACACTCGACCAGATGGGCTCACACCAGCTACAGGTTCGTGTCGCTTTCGGTGGCATTTGCGGCTCCGACTTGCACTATTTTCAGCACGGTGGCTTCGGTGCGGTGCGCCTCAAAGAGCCCATGGCGCTGGGTCATGAAGTGTCTGGCGTGATTGACGCCGTGGGCAGTGCTATATCGGGCTATCGCGTAGGGCAACGCATTGCCATCTCTCCTTCGCGACCCTGCGGTGCATGCGGTTTTTGTCAGCAGGGTTTGCCCAACCATTGTTCCGACATGAGCTTCTATGGCAGTGCCATGCGATTTCCGCACGTGCAGGGCGCATTTCAGGAAATGCTGGTCATCGACGCCAGCCAGGCGCACCCCATAGCGGACAGTCTGAGCCTGTCCGAGGCCGCGCTGGCAGAGCCTCTGTCTGTTGGACTACACGCCATAGCCCGGGCTGGATCGGTATTTGGCAAGCAAGTGCTGGTCACGGGTTGTGGCCCTATAGGCGCCTTGTTGATTGCCGGATTGCGCCGCGCCGGTGCGGCCCGCATCGTAGCCGCAGACATTGCAGACCTGCCTCTGACTTGCGCCTTAAAAATGGGTGCGGATGAGACCGTCAACCTGATGCAAAACCCTGACGGTCTGGCACCGTTCGCAATCAACAAAGGCCGGTTCGATGTCATGTTTGAGGCTTCTGGCAGTGACAAGGCGTTGCGCGCCGGGCTGGAGGTGGTTGCACCACGTGGGGTGATCGTTACCATTGGCCTCGGAGGCGATATAACCATGCCGCTCAACATGCTGGTAGCCAAAGAGATTGACCTTCGGGGCACATTCCGGTTTCACCATGAGTTTGCGGTGGCAGTGGGGTTTCTGAATCAAGGCCTGATTGATGGAAAACCTGTCATCTCGGACATTGTGGCGTTTGACCAGGCCAAAGAAGCCTTCAAACTGGCGGGCGACAAGCGCCAGTCCATGAAAGTGCAAATTGACTTCACCCAAGGCTCCACGGAACCCGCCCACTAAATTACACGAGTACAGAACATGTCCGTTTTCACCAAAGTTGTTCTCTTCACCGACGTTGATGGCCGTGCGAAATTTCGCGAAGAAACTATTTCCCTGCCCGAGGGGTCGCCGCAATCCATGCTGTCCAGCGTGTTTGAATCCGGTGGTTATCAGCTGCGCTACAGCCCGGTCGGGTTTCGCAGCCAATTCCATTGCACGATCAACCCGCAATGGGTTTTCATCCTGAGTGGGCAGATGGAAATCGGCTTGCAAGGCGGGGTCTCCAGGGTATTCAAGCCAGGCGAGCATTTTTATTCAGCCGATGTGTTGCCCGCAGGGGCCACCTTCGACCCCTTGATTCACGGCCACTGGAGTCGTCAGCTGGGAAATGATCCGCTACAAACACTCTTTGTGCGCGGGTGACTCAAATCCAGCTGCAGTGGTTACGGATTGACTAGCGAAAGGAAGTGCGCATCATGTCAGAGTTGACATCCACTGAAGTGGCCCAGTACCGCGAGCTAGGCTATCTGATTCCGTCTTTCAGGCTGCCGACCGACAAAATCGATCGATTGCGCGAGGCGCTTGACCGCTTGATTCGTGAGAATCCGGGAGTCCGTCCGGAAAAACTGGTTAGTGCGCACGTAGTGGGGCGTAACGACGGAACGAATGACGAGGGTGTAAAGGGAAGTCGTGACTTTCTCGATCTGGCGATGGAGCCTGCTATTCTGGACCTGGTAGCGCAGCTGATTGGGCCCGACATCATCCTTTGGGGTTGCCACGTTTTCTGCAAGCCAGCAGGCGACGGCCACGAAACCCCGTGGCATCAGGACGGCCACTATTGGCCCATGCGGCCGCTGGCAACCTGTACGGTTTGGGTGGCGCTGGATGCGTCAACGACGGAAAATGGGTGTCTACGCGTGATCCCAAGGTCACATGCCGCGAGGGTGACCCATTCGCACCTGATTGAGGATCGCAAGGACTTGGTGCTGCAGCTGCGCACAGTTGACAGCGCCTTCGATGAGCGCGAGGCGGTTGATCTGGAGCTTCAACCCGGTCAAATGTCCATGCATGACGTCTACATGATTCATGGCGCCAAAGCCAACCATTCGCCGCGTCGCCGGGCGGGCATAGCGTTGCGGTACATGCCCGGCAGTTCCGTGTTCGAGCGCAATTTGAACCCGGTCGACGGTCAATCTGGCGTACCCGTGTCCTTTGCAACGCGGCCACTGTGGCTCTTGCGGGGACGCGACCTGACCGGTCGCAACGACTTCAAGGTGGGGTTCGGGTAAGGTCTGCGCGTAACGCCGCGTTTTCGATCTCCGCCCAGGTTATGTCGTCAATGTAGATACCTGCCCGCTCGCGCTCAGCCCTTGCGCGGCGTTCCGGGTCCCCGGCGATCTGAACGGAGTCGTAGCCCGTTGCGACAGGTCCCTGACCCAACCAGTCCACAAAGGCACCCGCTTCCTCCTCAAATCGGCTTTGAGTCCCCATCCGCTGCGGGTCAATCAAAATCGTCAGCATGCTGTTGAGAACCGCCCGCCTGGCATCGGCCGGCTGGTGCCAGGTGCCGCCTCCCGAAAGGGCGCCGCCCAGCAATTCACAAGCCACAGCCATGCCATAGCCCTTATGCTCGCCGAAAGTCAGTAGAGCCCCGAAAAGACCATTGCTTTGCGGAACCACCACCACGCCGGGGTCTGTCGTCGGCATGCCGAGCTCGTCTATCAAGAGACCTGGTGCTACCGCATGCCCTTCGTTGTGGGCAACCCGCATCTTTCCCTGCGCCACCCGGCTGGTCGCAAAGTCGAGAATGAACGGTGACCGCCCTTTGAGCGGTATGCCTATACAGCAGGGGTTGGTACCAAATCGACCGTCTCCACCACCCCAGGGCGCTACCACCGGACGGGACTTCACATTGACAAAGTGCAATGAAACCAAGCCCTGATCGACCGCCATTTCAGCCCAATGTCCGATGCGGCCCAGATGATGAGCGTTGGCAAGCGTCATGATGCAACTACCGTGCTGTTTCGCCCGGGCAACGCCGAGATTCATGGCCTCTTCTCCGATCACTTGACCGTACCCGGTCCGTCCATCCAGAGTCAACATGGTGCCCAGATCAAGCTGGATGCCGACATGCGTATTGGGCTTGAGACCACCTTCCAGAACTGCGTCTACATAACGGGGCAACATGCCCACACCGTGTGAGTCGTGCCCGCTGAGATTGGCCATTACCAAATTGCTGGCAACGGTATTGGCCTCCTCGGTCGAGCTGCCACATGCTATTAATATAGTAGCTACCTGCAAGCGTAATTCGGGGGCTGCAATGTGTTTTGACATACAAAATAGTATTTATTGAATCCTGAAAGCTACATCACTGCGCCCACCTGCCAGGGCACGAATTCGTTCTGCCCGTAACCATGCAGTTCGCTCTTGCTGGGTGTGCCAGAGGCCGTGGCCAGCACCAGTTCGAAAATGCGTTGCCCCATTTCGGCGACGGAGGCCTTGCCGTCGATGACCTCGCCGCAGTTGATGTCCATGTCATCTTCCTGCTTGCGCCACAGGGCGGAGTTGGTAGACAACTTGAGCGACGGTGATGGCGCGCAACCATAGGCCGATCCGCGGCCGGTAGTGAAACAAATCAGATTGGCTCCACCTGCCACCTGGCCAGTCGCACTCACGGGGTCGTAACCCGGCGTGTCCATGAACACAAAGCCATGCGCATCCACCTGCTCGGCGTATTCATAAACCGCCTCCAGATTGCTCGTGCCACCTTTGGCCACAGCACCCAACGATTTCTCCAAAATTGTGGTCAGGCCTCCCGCTTTATTGCCGGGTGACGGGTTGTTGTTCATCTCGCCATCATTCACCTGGGTGTAGTGTTCCCACCATTTGATGCGCGTCACCAGTTTTTCACCCACTTCGCGCTTGACGGCGCGGCGCGTCAGCAAATGCTCGGCACCGTAAATTTCCGGAGTCTCACTCAGAATGGCCGTTCCGCCATGCGCCACCAGCAAATCGACCGCGGCACCCAATGCCGGGTTGGCGCTGATACCAGAATAGCCGTCTGAGCCACCGCACTGCAAACCAATGGTGATGTGCGCTGCGCTGCAGGGTTCACGGCGAACCTGATTGGCTTTGGGCAACATGGCATTTACCAATTCGATGCCCTTGGCAACGGTTTTGGTCGTGCCACCGGTGTCCTGGATATTGAAAACACGCAGGTTGTCGCCCTCGGTCAAACTGCCTTGTGCCAGCCAGGCATTGATCTGCATGGCCTCACAGCCGAGGCCTACTACCAATGCCCCCCAGAAGTTGGCGTGGGTGGCATAACCCTTCAGGGTACGCTGCAAAATCTGGATTCCCAGGCCTTCGTTGTCCATGCCGCAACCTGTGCCGTGCGTCAGCGCCACGACACCATCCACATTCGGGTAGCTGGCCAGCGCCGCCGGATTGTTGGTGCGCGAGAAATGGTCGGCAATGGCGCGTGCAGCGGTGGCCGAGCAATTCACACTGGTCAAAATACCGATGTAGTTGCGCGTGGCCACACGCCCATCCGCGCGCTTGATGCCCATGAACGTGGCCTCGCGTTTCGCCGGCTCGGGTTTCACGTCGGCACCGAACGCGTAGTCGCGGCTGAAATCACCCTTGTCCGGGCCCATGTCTAGGTTATGCGTGTGAACGTGTTCACCGGCTGCAATCGGCTTGCTGGCAAATCCGATGATCTGGTTATAGCGCCGCACGGGCTCTCCCATGGCAATGGCCCGGGTCGCAATTTTGTGCCCCGGCGGAATCATGCCCTTGACGGTGATGTTCTCGACAGTGGCGCCGCCGATGAGTTGGGCACGCGCAATCAGCACATCGTCTGCAGGGTGTAGGCGGATAAAGGGTGTCATGTTCAGTTTCTCAGGATTGTTTGGTCCGGCGCCAGCTCACGCTGAAGCGGGTATGGGACTTGTCCATGTGTTTGTGCATTGCCGCCCGGGCTGCCGGGGCGTCGTGCTCGCGAATGGCATCAAGAATGATCTGGTGTTCGGCAATGGCGGCCCGCCAGGAGGCGACAGTTTCAAAGTGCCCGACCATGCGCTCAAACATAGGGCCGCGGCGTGCATCCCAGAAATGCTGCACGGTCTCAATCAGCACACCGTTGCCACCGGCTTGAACAATGGCCGTGTGAAAAGCGCGATCGCCATCCAGCGGCAACACGCCTTTGTCTGCGTCCGCCTTCATGCTGTCCAGCGCCAAGGTCATGGCATCGATATCTTTTCGCCTGGCCTGCTTCGCCGCCATGGAGGCAATTTCACCCTCCACCACGCGGCGGGCGCGAATCAACTCCAGTGGACCCCATTCGTTGGGCGCTTGCAATTCATTCGCAGCACTAGCACTAGCCGAGCGGTCCAACACATACACCCCCGAGCCGGTGCGCACCTCAACCCAGCCCTCCACCTCCAGCGCAATCAGCGCTTCCCGCACAGAAGGTCGGCTAACACCCAGTTGCTTTGCCAAATCGCGCTCTGCCGGCAATCGCGCACCCACGGCATACTCGCCAGACACGATTCCCGCGCGCAGCTGCTCGGCTATTTGCCGATAGAGTCGCTGGGGTTCGATGGCTTGCAAAGGCATGTTGAACGGGTGTGCGTTTGGGCGTGCATTCGTCTTGCACGGCGTCGTAATTGGCCAAGTGGTCTGACCAATTATAATCCGTCGAATTCGACGAACAATACCCGACCCACACTTTGGAGACCCCATGAGACTTGCAGGAAAAACCGCCCTCGTTACCGCAGCCGGTCAGGGCATTGGCCGCGCCACCGCACTCGCCATGGCCGCTGAAGGGGCCCATGTGCTGGCAACCGACGTTAACCCAGCATTGCTGGAAACCTATGCCGGTGTTGCCAACGTCAAGACCGCCACCCTGAATGTTCTTGACAAGGCCGCTGTGCATGCGACGGTGGAAGGCATGGCGCGCATTGACGTGCTGTTCAACTGCGCGGGCGTAGTGCATAACGGCAGTATTTTGCAAGCCAGCGATGATGAGTGGGACTTTGCTTTTAACCTCAATGTGCGGGCGCAGTACTGGATGATTCAGGCCGTGCTGCCAAAAATGCTGGCCCATGGTGGTGGCAGCATAATCAATATGGCCAGCGTGTGCAGTAGCCTGAAGGGCTTGCCGAACCGCTTCATTTACGGCGCCAGCAAGGCCGCCGTGGTGGGGCTGACCAAATCGGTCGCGGCTGACTTTGTCAGCAAAGGGATTCGCTGCAACGCCATTGCGCCCGGTACGGTCGATACACCTTCTCTGGGTGACCGCATCAACAGCTACGACGACCCGGTCGAAGCCCGCAAAAACTTCATCGCCCGCCAACCTATGGGCCGTCTTGCGCAGGCGCACGAGATCGCGCCAGTCGTGGTGTACCTGGCCAGTGATGAGTCGGTATTTGCAACCGGACAGGTGTTCGCGGTGGATGGCGGCATGACCATATGAACCAATTGGACATGGCTGGTCGCCACGCGGTCATCACCGGCGGCGCAACCGGCTTGGGCTATGCCACGGCACAGCGCATGCTGGCCTCTGGCGCGCGGGTCACGTTGTGGGACCGGGACCGCGATGCACTGACACGGGCCACCCGCGAGCTAGGTGCCAAGGCGCTGGGCGTCACGGTCAACGTGGCAGACCACTCCAGCGTGGCGGATGCGGTGCGGCTGACCCTGGCGCAGACGCCTGCCATCGACGTGCTGGTGAATTCAGCGGGCATCACCGGCCCCAACGTCCGGCTGTGGGACTACCCGGCGGACGATTGGCTCGAGGTGATGCAGGTCAATCTGAATGGCTTGTTTTATTGCTGCCGTGAAGTGGTTCCGCTGATGCGCGCGCGCAATTACGGGCGCATCGTTAACATCGCGTCGGTGGCTGGCAAGGAAGGCAACCCGAACGCCAGCGCCTACAGCGCCAGCAAGGCCGCCGTGATCGCGCTCACCAAGTCACTGGGCAAAGAACTCGCCGACACCGGCGTGCGCGTGAACTGCGTGACCCCCGCCGCGGTGAAGACAGCGATTTTTGACCAGATGAAGCCTGAGTTCATCCAGTTCATGTTGTCCAAGATTCCCATGGGTCGCTTCGGCACGCCCGAGGAAGTGGCCGCCATGGTGACCTGGTTGAGCACCGAGGACTGCTCGTTTTCCACCGGCGCCGTGTTCGACCTGTCGGGCGGGCGTTCCACCTACTAACCCCTTCAGTTACCGTCTCTTCCAACTCTTCAAATTTCCCCCAAGAAAGGCAACCATGAAACTCGTTCGCTACGGAAACCCTGGCAAGGAAAAGCCCGGCCTCATCGATGCTGACGGCAAGCTGCGCGACCTTAGCGCCGTCGTCAAGGACATCGGTCCGGACCAGCTCAGCGATGCGGCTTTGGCCAAACTGCGCAAGCTCAAAACTGACAAGCTGCCACTGGTGAAAGGCTCTCCACGCCTGGGTTCACCCGTCAACGGCGTGCCCAAGTTCATCGCGATTGGCCTGAACTACGCTGACCACGCCGCTGAATCCGGCCTGCCCATTCCGCCGGAGCCGGTGGTATTCATGAAGGCCAACAGCTGCATTCAGGGGCCTAACGACCCTGTCATGCTGCCCAAAGGCTCGGTCAAGATGGACTGGGAAGTGGAGCTGGGTGTGGTTATCGGCACCAAAGCGCGTTATGTGTCGCAAAAGGACGCGCTCAACTTTGTGGCGGGTTACTGCACCATCAACGACGTGAGCGAACGCGAATTCCAGATCGAGCGCGGCGGCACATGGGACAAGGGCAAAGGTTGCGACACCTTCGGCCCGCTTGGCCCCTGGCTAGCAACCCGCGACGAAGTGCCCAACCCGCAAAGACTGGCGATGTGGCTGGATGTAAACGGCAAGCGCGTGCAGACCGGCAACACGAAGACCATGATTTTCACGGTGGCCAAAATCGTGAGCTACGTCAGCCAGTTCATGACGCTGATGCCCGGTGACGTCATCACCACCGGTACACCACCCGGCGTTGGTCTGGGCATGAAGCCGCCCGTCTACTTGAAAAAGGGCGACGTGATGACGCTGGGCATTGAAGGCCTGGGCGAGCAACGCCAGGTGGTGGTGCCGTTCAAGTTGTAAGACCTGCAAAACTGAAAAGCTGAAATCTATAGGTGTGAATCAGGAAGAATCTCCGAAATAGACTGATAAGTATTAATTAATACCATATAGTTCATATGGATACTATTTGGTATATATTCCGTCTGCGCCACATTTTTGGCGGACGTACTGCATCAGTACTTTTTTTGGAGATTCTTATGAAAAAGACACTCATCGCTTCCGCACTGGCTATTGGCGTCGCGTTCTCGGCCCAGGCTAAAGACATCGTTGACACCGCCGTTGGCGCGGGCAGCTTTAACACCCTGGCCACGGCGCTGACCGCTGCAGGCCTGGTGGACACGCTCAAAGGCAAAGGCCCGTTCACGGTGTTTGCGCCTACCGACGCCGCGTTTGCCAAAATCCCCAAGGCCGATCTGGACGCGCTGCTTAAAGACAAAGCCAAGCTGACCGCGGTGCTGACCTACCACGTGGTTGCAGGCAAGGTGATGGCGGCTGACGTGAAGGCGGGCAAGGTCAAAACCGTGCAGGGCTCGGAGCTGACGGTGTCCACCATGGGTGGCGTGATGGTGGATGGTGCGAAGGTCACTGCCACCGACATCGTGGCGGACAACGGCGTAATTCACGTGATCGACAGCGTGATCATTCCGAAGTAAGTCACCGGACGAAAGCGCAAGGGAAAAAGGCAACCCGGGAAACCTGGTTGCCTTTTTTGCTACATATTTAATAGCTATTTGCGCATAATGGACTATGTCTGCGGCCCTATTTGACCACTAGGATCATCAATCCTTACCCACCAACCCCATGTCGGCACTGCTCATGAGTTTCTCGATGTCCAGCAAGATCAGCATGCGGTCTTCGATGGAGCCAATGGCCAGCACATGGTCTTCGCCAATGGGGGTCGAGAAGTCCGGGGTGGGACGCAATTGTTCCGGCGTGAGGGTGATGACGTCAGAAACGCCATCCACCACCATGCCAATGATGCGGTTGGCAATGTTCACCACAATCACCACCGTGAAACTGTCGTAGGTGACGTCCGTCAGATTGAAGCGCATGCGCATGTCCACGATGGGCACAATCACGCCGCGCAAATTGACCACCCCTTTGATAAACGGCGCAGCATTGGCCATGCGGGTGGGCTCTTCATAAGAGCGTATTTCCTGCACACGCAGGATGTCCATGCCGTATTCCTCGTTGCCGAGCTTGAATGTCAGGAACTCGCGGATGGAGGTCACTGCGCTGCTCAGGCCCGGGTTGGAATCCGCAGACTGTCTTGACGCCGGGTTATTGGCTACCGGGGTTGCAGCCGGATTGGTGCTGGTTTGCATCATGGTGGTCTCCTTAGAAGCTGGTCCATTCGTCATCGGTACCGGTTTTTTTGGCAGCAGCAACCG